>Ga0126335_1000448_pt1 | contig 19732 bp, 15 predicted proteins | sample OlaspJWI45metaG_FD_108409 | JGI IMG/M metagenome (GOLD analysis project Ga0126335, IMG submission 108409) | Marine gutless worms symbiont microbial communities from Oahu, Hawaii - Olavius sp. 1 OAHU.JWI-45 metaG | ecosystem: Host-associated > Annelida > Digestive system > Unclassified | place... | reverse complement strand
CCTGAAATACAGCTTAGTTCCCATAAGTCACTACTTATTGTTCAAGCATGAGGTGAAAGAGGAGTGGATGGATTAAGATGTTACCCACTGTAATGTAGCAGTTGTACAAAATTGAACCAGTATTACTGATGATATATTACTGTCTTGAAGTTGATGGGTGTTATTTAATTTTCATTGAAGTGTAAGCATTACTTCAGTGTTTTATTGTAAAGAATTGTATGCTGTTCAAGTACAGTGTAAATCAGAAGTAAAATGCAGCTAACCATGAATATGAATTCTACAGAAGAACCAATGCATGTAAGAACTTATTTCACTTATTTGTATTACTCATAAAATAAGTAATATGGCATGCTTTAGTTTGTGGTTTATTGTATACTTCTTAAAGACCGACCAAAATTCGTTTTTTGTTTTCAGTGCTGAAAATAGTTTTGATGGTGTCGGCCATTTTTGTTTTTGGCCGAAAGTGCGTTTTCGTTTGTTTTTCGTTTTGGCTGAAACAGCCAAAAACAAGTCCAAAAATCTCCAACTGCCACTGATTAGAGTAGCGACTGTTGACCAGTTCAGAGCAGTTGGACACTGGACACACAATCATAATTGTCGATTGTGTCGCTGGTGGACTTCTTGTACAGCATCTGGGATGTAATTCGGGTGCTGGTTTCGATATGTCTACTGAATCGGCCTCGCGCTTTAACTTTTACCACCCATGCAGCTTGCAGGTTGTAAATGTCTGCGATCGTTAATCAACCCCATACTGCCACTGGATCTGTCTAATTGTGTCTTAATGTGAGTTAGTCACCGGCTGCTGTTAAACAATTGCATGCTTTGCTGTGCAATTGGTTGTGTCAATAAAACAATGTCTTCCACTGTCCTGTCAGTATTTTTGCAGACAACCAATGCCTCATAGCACTGGAGGCTGAGCTGCAGTCAAAATTACCACCAGATAGGCATTGTGGACATTTGACTAAATAACTTTCAGTGTGAAGACTGAAGAGTATAGGCTGTGCATTTATTTCAATATAATCTGTCGGTTGTGAATAGTTGTATGTACGTAGTTCGTTATTAGTTACTCATATCACACAATTTGATTTGGGACTATTTTACAAAGTCAAAGAACTGGTGCCAATAAGGCAGAATGCATTGGATGTTTGAAGCTGCTGTCACTTTCATTTTTGGCAGAAAATGACAGCCAATTTTCGTTTTGGTTTCGGGGCAAAATTAAAAGTTCCTTTTTGGTGCCATTTTCGTTTTTGGCAGAAAACATAAAAACCATTTTCGGTCAGTCTTTGATATTTATCAAGTTTGTTGTGTGTATAATCATTCTCTATAGATTGTAGTCTCATTGTATTTGTCTGTATCTCTGGGCTTCATAGTGTTTTCTCTTTCAGCTGGCAGCTTTTCTATGACATATCTTTGGGCACTGATTGCTGCTATTGCAATGGCTGCCAAGGTCTAGTTGCACTCTGCAATAGGCATATGTGTACATGTAATACAGAACATCATTTACAGTGCTTAAATTGTTGACAGTTTTGCTTGGACCCTATTACTGTTTTTTTGTGATTCTGTCAAAGTACAAGCCGGTGCCTTTGTGTACTGCGTAGATGACATTTTACACCGGATACAAGGCTCATATTTTGTTCACAGGCTGGTACACCACATCATGGCAAGGTACTACTGAATTAGATGGAGACTCTGATAGCTAGTTGATGTGTCCCTGCGTTGGACTATGTCCAGCATATTTTAACGCAGCCATTACAGCATTTAGTTGCTTTTTCATTGTTACTAAGGTTGGGTTGGTTTTAAAAGCTGAAACCGCAGTATTTTGTACCCTTGCTGGGGTAATTTCCTGGTAAAATATATTTTTGGCCATCACTCCCTTATTCGAAGAGATATTGCAGTTTCGAAAAAAGATTTACCTCCTTTAGTAAACCTCGTCTACTATCTCTGTTTGAATGCAATGAGGAGTCATGTGACCCTGGTGACCTTGGCTTGGACGTATGAACTATGAGTGAAAATAGCTCACATGACCATGTCGAAGGTCAAGGTCACCGGGGTCACATGACTTCTCGTTGGACTTGTCTGGCAATAGTAGATGAGGGTAAGGTGTAAGTCTTTAGTCAAAATTGGGATATCTGTTCAAATAAGGGAGTGATTGCCTGTTGTCAGCCAGCACTAGTTGTACATCGTGATAACTGTCCATTATGCCTGTAGGAATGCTTGGATCGTGTTTTGCGGTACTGGCAATGTCAGTTGTCTACGAAGGTCTAAAAGCTGCTCGCCACTGGCTCAGATATGCGGCAGTCAGGCATAGTCGTAACGTTCAAGACAACAGCGGAAGTGAGACTCCAGTTGATGACGCTCAGCTGATAATCAGTAGTCCAGTTTGGCTCACTGGGTTAGTCTGCACAGATTTTGTTCAGTTACATTTACACTTATGCATAATAACACAGTATTAATGTTATGACATTACTGTTTTGTTAGCCAAGTTTTTGTCTCTGGAAAACGTTAGCAAATGCATGTCAATGTCAAATATGTAGATATACTATAGTACAGAAGCATGGCTGCCACAGGTTGTATTTCTTATTTGCAATGTATGTAGCATGGTATGTTTAGCTGCCAAATTGGTCAGGATCAGTGATTGGAACTAATTAGCAGTTACATAACCAATTCTAATTAATGTAACTGTAACACAATTAGCAAAATAATCAGTTCACCTGTTTAAAAAAATATAGGTATATGACTTACTTTGATTTTTCATATGTCTGTGTTGTCTGAACTGTGACACACTTCAATAATGATAATATTTCCATGATGTTTAACTTTATGAAACACACAAATTGCTAATAACAGCATAGTGGGTATTCCACATGGTTTGTAAGCATCAAGGTCAAATCTGCTGGGCGATCTTTGATTTACATCTAATTTTAATTTCTCATCAATTAGCACAAACTAATTCTAGTTAATGAGTCAAAATTTCTGATTCTAAAGATTAATAAATTTTAACACTTTTAGGCTGCATCGAATGCATGAGATGCAGACTGCTGTTACAGATGTTCGCGGTGTTGGTCAGTCTGTCTGTCATGCAGCTCAACTGTGCATGGTGCATTTGTGCAGTCTTTGCCAAATTACTTTGGCCTCTTGTTCATCTAGTTGTCACATCACTGGTCAGAATGTCCTAAGTGCATACATTATTCTAATTGGCACATTCAGCTGTGATTGTCAATTGTCTGTAGGCGAAGACTGTACTGGCTTCATCATCTGATGCAAACATTACTCCATTTTCTTCAGTTTGCTCTCGGCTTCCTTCTTATGCTAATTGCAATGACTTTCAGTGTGTGGCTGTTTCTGAGCGTTATACTTGGAACCTCCTTGGGATACTTTATCTTCAACTACAAGGAATCCTTATACATTGAAATTCCAGAGGATGCATGTCACTAGAGCATTGTTGACTATCCCTGGCTTTCGATAGCACTAGCCCGAGTTTTGAGTTGTGATTTAGAAAGGACATAGTGTTTTAAGTTTGAGAGACATCAGTCTGTTCTGTTACCTACCACGTAGTATGAATGATATATGGATGGTATCATTTTACATCTTTGACTTTTTTCTCAACATAGAATGATCTGTGTCAACTGGACTCTGACGTAAAGTCTTGCTTCAGTAAGTTTGCTCTGCTAGAGTGCAATAACTTCCTTCCTGCATTGCTAGCTGTGCACTCACACTTTAACGTTTAACAATTTGGAGATAATGCAGTGTCAGGATACGTGTGATATGCACAGTTGGAGCAAAATTTATGGCACAAGAAGTGCAGTCACTGATTAATATTTCAACGTAAAAGTCTACATTTCGGGGCATCACAAACGTGGGTTTATGTGACTGACTTATGTCTGGGAGGTTCACATATATCTATTGTACATCTTTTAAATGTGAATACTACCATAGTGTGTAGTGAGAACATTTTTTGTTGTCATCGGAAGTTGAGCTACAGCAACGTATTGCATGCATTGACACTGACCAATGGGGTATGGTTGTTTTACCGAGTGATGTTTTGATTTCATCAAGAGTGATTGGTGTATATTGTTTTTTATATGGATACTGAATGAGTGTTTTTGTCGTTAACATGCATTTTATAGCTTGAACTTTTTTTTACTATAAATTAATTTATTAGTGTATTTTAGTGAACAATCAATGAATTTAACTTCAATGTATTTACTGTTTCATATTGTGCCATTATGCTTTTGTTAAGAGCCGTTTTTCTCACGAGAAATGGTTGAGTAACAGTAGTGTATTGCTTGCAGTGAAACTGTTTGTTGTTTTTTATGGTAACATAACTTTTCTTGATTTAAATAATTTAATACATTTATACATGAAAGTTGTTATCAAATAACACATTATTGTTTTATTCATCATTTGGAGACGAGTCTCCACTCCACAAATTGCATTGGTACTGATGACCAAAAATGAGTAACAAAATTAAAACATGCACCAAAAACTCTTAAGCATTTAACACAAACAAGTAAGGTGACTATCGTCACAGGGACCTCAGTGCTCCATAGCATCTGGAGAATGGTGGTGCCATGTAAATGCTGTTTGTGTGTATACGTTGCACCACCATGCAAGTGGAAAAGAAATTGGCATTTTTACCATTTGCCGGTTTTGGGCTAAAAAATTTGCCACAATTAAATTTTATTAAATCAGTGCATAATTTTAAAAATAAAAAAGTTCGGGCATCATCCTCACACCATGGGCTGTGTTAATGCCAATCTTGTCATTTATATTATTTTTGGTTTCTAAGATACTGTGTGAAAAAGAAGTTGCTGATTTTTTTTGTGTTTTTTTGGCCTATTTTTTGCGAATTTTGCCACAGTTAAGAAACTTTCCAAATATCTAAGTACTTGCATCATCCTCATACTAGACATCACCTTTGTACTAAATTTGATATTCTTAGGCCTGCTAAGTCCCGAGATATCATTTGGAGAAAAAGCAGTCACCCACCCAGACAGACACCCACAAATTCCTCAGTGATTTGGCAAAGGCTGCACTGAATGACCCATACACACTGCATGCACTGCTGAATTCAGCCTCATGGGAGACAGACACTGCACACATTGGTAACAGTAGTCTGCATCGAATACAATAGTCTACATCTCATGCATTCGATGCAGCCTAAACATGGTCAGGTTTACAAAAATAATGATTAGTACCCAGTTCATACAGACCTGGTACATCAGTCACAACGAATTCAAGCAACAATATTCACGGTTGTTGACACAAAAGGCACTTCCAAATATAACACATTGCACATTAGTGTGACATCTACTACTAACTAATGATCAGAAATATGAACAACAGCCACTGCTATCACATTATATTTATACTGAGTTATAAAAATAAAACAGCCCTAATTGTTATTATACAAACAGCATTTCATCAAATTAACACTTCATTCTGATTCTAGAAAACAACTTTTATGACACTAATAAGTAATAACAGATGCAGATACAAGCTGTACTGTTTGCACACAATACAGTAAACAAAGAACATGAGCTAGACTAAAAGGCCCACAGGAGCAAAATAATCAAACAATGCATGATAAAGCTATCTTACATAAGTACAAAAATATAAACTTTCACCTCTGAGGGCAAGACGAAATGATAATAAAGCATTGGTCCCCTGCAAATAATAAACATAACCTTTCTCTTTGTAATGTAATATATTAAACTTCTGAAGCTGCAGGTACACCTAGTAATTAGACAGAAATAAATAATGCTCGTATACTGAACATCGTATATATCACTAGATGTGTATCCAGCAGGGTCACTGGCAGAACCAACATCATGATTCGTTACATCCGGAAGACGCCAAACTTTGTAGGTCGCGGTGGGCCATTGAGTGCGGCACTCAGACTGAGGCCTAATACAAGACGCGTATCAGCTGGATCTATTACACCATCATCCCACAGTCTGAGCACACAAAAACATCAAGTAAAGGCTTTCCAGATATTTGTGGTCACTGAGTTTTACAGTTTTGGGCTATTATGTGTGTAGTTTGCAGGTTTAATGGCACAACAACATTCGTGCATTTTCTTCTTTTGTAAACGTTCTACGTAAGCACAGCTGAGTTAGTTCAATGAATTGTGATGTTTTATGATCGTTAATTACATCCAATATACAGTAATAGCAAACTAGAGAAATAAGCTTGAACATCTACTTAATTCTACACTGTTACTACACATAATCACTGAGACAAAAAAAGCCAACATCAAGCTCCTGTGAAGTAGCAGTACAGCAGCAAACATTCCAAGTACCTCGCACTGGAGTAATAAGGATGCCCTTCTTTCTCATATTTTGCCAAAATTGGATCCCTGATTGCCTGTTCATCTTCTGCTGAAAACTGTCATCAACAAACAGTACTTCATCAACACTAGTTTTTGCATCAAAATACATCAATACAGCCACTATCAGCACATCCAACTGTCAGTTCATAGTAACGACTGCAGTGCTAACAGACAGTCTGATAGTGTGCAAAAAAGAAAGAGAATCACAGACGATAAGATGAGTTTTAACAATATGAAAAGCTACAAGATACTCACTTCTTTCCCTTCCCTTCGTCTTTGATCTCTAGTGACCGTCGTCAAGACAGTGGAGGCCTGCTCTCCTCCCATCACAGATATGCGAGCATTCGGCCACATATACAGGAACCTCGGGCTGTACTCACACGTACATATGCAATTCAACAAGGCTGCAAATAGACAAATTCCAAATAAATCATATGCAATAAATATTCAAATAATGCTCAGTTTTACAAAAAAGGGAAAAAATACAACAGTGTTTTCGTACTGCTAATTTGATGACATCGACTCACCAAGATCTCAGATATGCTTTTAGAAATCTATTGTAAATCCCTGTCTAAACTATGATAATTGAAAAAATTATTAAAAACAAAACTACCAAAATAACATCAAAGTACAAAAGTACCAAAAATCTAATTGGAATAATCTGAGCTTAGGTGAAACAAACAAATATAAATAAACTTGCCTGTAAGCTCGGCCACACATGCCATAATTGCCGGCACCATATGATCCGCCAATGATAACCGTGAACTTAGGAACACATGCCGATGACACTGCCGTCACCATCTTAGCACCATTCTTTGCAATTCCTCCCGCCTCAGCTTCTCGGCCAACCATAAAGCCTATCACATAAAACGTAAACTATCTATGGAACAAGATTATAGACAATGATGACAAGCAAGATGATCTGTTCCTCTCATGCAGAAAACCAGCTTCTGCCAACATCCATGACTCTTAATAGATTTCTTTTAATTAATACGATATATTTTCTTAATAAAAGATGTGAACAATATGTAAACTGTTAGTTCTTCAATCCAATAATGCTCAGCAAGGCATAAGCATATGGTACATATATTACGCACGTAAGAGTTAACGACGACAGAATATCAAATCTGTTATTAATATCACAAATTCATCAATCAAATACTTAACACAGTTTGTATCTGAAAGTTGTTAACATATATGCTTCCAAATCAATTCATATACTGAAGAAACAATTTTTAAAAATTAACCAACCTGTTATATTTTGTAAGAAAATCAGAGGTATATGTCGCTGTGCACATAGCTGTATGAAGTGAGTTCCCTACAATGAAGAACAATTTTCTGACATAAATCTGTGAGACTCTACATTAGCAGAAAAAGTTTTAAAAGCAAAATTTATGTATAATAATCAAAAGCATTAGCAAATAGCAAACCTTGAGTGCAGCTTCTGAAAACAGAACACCATTGTTAGCTAAGATGCCCACTGGATATCCACAAAGCCGAGCAAAACCTACATATAAGATAAACATACATTAAAAAAATTTTTATGTGGCACTTTAACACAATGACGACTGTTTTAACAAAATCAGTAGAAACCAAGAAATATTCAAATTTGCTACAGCACATACAATTAAATATCATTCAAAATACTCTGGACCAAACCAATTATTCTCTACTAACTACAAAGTGAAAAATATTTATTGAAACCATGAAATAACAGTCTTACCTGTCACTAATGTTTCACCGTAAAGAGCTTTGAATTCATCGAATTGACTTGCATCAACAATCCTTGCAATAACCTATCGTTGACAGTAACAGTATACTTGCAATAAATGTACAGTGTGGTACACATTGATGAAAATTGCAGTAAAATAGCAAAAATACAAATTCTGCTCTAATCTTGGGGCTGGCAACTAAGTAAAACTTACTCTGAGAGCTTATATGCATCAAGTGTTGACAGGTATGATAGAACAAGTGGCCAAAGTAATTTAGCAAAGACTGCACCGAATGACCCCACATAGCGAAGCAATCTCAAGTCTGCTTCACCGTGCGGGGTCATTCAGTGCATTCCTGACAGACTGACTGACGGACATACAGACTGACAGACAGACATGGCACATCGGTAAAAATAGGCTGCATCTCATGCATTCGATGCAGCCTAAATATACACGAACAACAAATAGAATAAGGGCCAACCTCTTTCACGTCATAGTTTTTCTTCAAGTTATCTCCAACAATACCATAGATCTCATCAGCTGGATGTGCAGGACTTTCTGGAGTAGTGATGGTCAACTAGACAAGTGTTACATTGAAATCCAACTTGAACTAAACTGTGAGTATCATATTGACTGGTAACTGAGAAAATAACAGTTTTATAAAAAACACACTTGAAGTAATGGCTAGGACACTATTACATTGTAGTATATATGACACCAAATTATATTCACAACAGCTGTTAAATATATAGCATACACTAAAAATAAGCAAAAAATTATAAAAATAAAAAAATACTGGTATAACACCAATAAAATGTGTATTTATAACGAAAATATAATTCACAATTTCAAAATTCATCTACTTACAGGCATCAGTTTTTCATAGTTCAAGTTACCAACTACCCGCCGAGCTAAGTGCAGTGCGTGCTCATCATCAATAGCATAATAGTCAGTCACTCCGGATTTTCTACCACAAAACATCTCTAAACAATTAAACATTTCTTTACACAATTACACTACTACAATCATGAGACCATTTTATTCCCCAAAAAAGCTAAGTAGCATCTTGAGTACAAAATATTTTTAAAAACTGACATATTTATGCAAGACAAAAAGCAAATTCAAACGGAAGTTATGAAGAATTCTCTAGTTTAAGCTCAATATGCTAGTTTGTAGCTTACACTTACACAATCGTAGTAGCATAAGTGAGCACATGCAGCAGTACAAAGATTGCAGACTAAACTGCTATTGCTGTGTCAACATTTTAATGAAATGATTCAGTGTGATACCGGCAGTGCAAATCTGCTCCACCGAGGTCTTCAGCTGAGACTTCTTCACCAGTTGCTGCCTTCACCTGACATTTCACACCGACCACACACAATACAGTTTTTGTCAATGACAGGCAAAATATATGACATTCAATAACGATAGTATGTAATACCAGTTGCTGTCTTTACCTAACATTTTACATTTAACATTTTACACCAGCTTGCCTCTTTTTGTTAATGACACATGAAATGCAAGTCAGTAGATTGTGACGGTATGAAATATCAAGCCATACTTTTAAAACAGTGAAGCAAATGGTTAGCTGGTTAACATATAAAAATGAACCTAAGAGTAACAACAGAGACAAAATAAAATTGCTGAAATTTTGGTGTAACCGACACAAACATGGCAAAATACAATCTGTTGTGCTTGCTTACTAGTGGTGGACCACCAAGAAAAATGGTTCCCTTCTGTTTAACAATGATGCTCTCATCAGCCATAGCAGGCACATATGCACCGCCAGCAGTACAGCTGCCCATAACAACAGCAATCTGTGAAATTCCACGTGAAGACATGACTGCCTGGTTGTAGAATATACGACCAAAGTGATTGTGGTCAGGAAAAACGTCATCCTGTCTTGGCAAATTAGCACCTCCAGAGTCCACTGTATAAAACAGATACACATAATGAGCCATTAATGAGATTACATAAAATATAACAGGGAATTAATAAACAATAACACAATCATACACGCATACTGCATGTCGACTCGATGCAAAACTATACTGACTTTTATATACCAATAAAATTACAGCAAAGTGCAAGCTAAGAACTAAACAAACTAAAATTTAAATTAACGATGAGACTATACCAACCTCAAATGTTTAAACAGCAAATATTCCAGCTATTACAGTTATGGTACAAACTGCATTAAACAAAGCATTAGAGCAATAAGTGGTTACCTAAGTATATACATGGTAGATGATTTTCCATTGCAATCTCTTGTGCTCGCAGATGTTTCTTGACAGTTATCGGATAATAAGTACCACCTTTAACTGTTGCATCATTAGCCACAATCATGCACTCAACCCTATTACAAAATGCAATGTGGCATTACAAATATGATTTAACACTGAACATGTCAGTCATAAAAGTCATAACATGTTTCAATGTAAAATGTTACTGACTGCTGCTTGACGAAATAACAAGATAAACATTAGTTATCACATACCGTAACTGAATTTATATGCATTTGCGTCACTTTTTCATTATATATTTTACTTCCCTAATACTCTGACACAACTATTGTTATGAACAAAAGTATACCAAACCTATAAATATAAAAATGAAAAGCTAATGATATGTGACTGGATAAATAATAAAACACACCAGTAAAATATGCTTCAAGTCAGTGAAGGATTAATGTCCCACTTGAAACATTATAGATCATTTTGAGGACGTTTTTACAGGCCAGATAACCAAACCCAATATAGTGTAAAAGTCCTGAAGGAAGCAGCAAGTTGTTAAAATATGCATTATATGCAATATTTCAGCAACTCACAACAGTTAGCACTAGCTATCAGCTGAAATTTTAAAGATGACAAACAGTCTCAAGATCGTTATGCAAAAATCTTCTTCCCATTTAGCAAAAAACAATTCAGCTTACCATTTTTAAAACTGTGTTATAACAGTGAAGGCTCATATACATGTACTAATTAAATCAGAGCATTAGCAGATCAGAAAAGCACAGATATCTAAGAATTCAAACTGACCCTAAAACTCGGCCAATACCAGTTATAATACCACCAGCTGGCACTTCTTCTTCACCATACAGCTTATATGCTGCCAGCTGCGACAACTCCAGAAATGCGGAGCTATCAGAAATTAACACAACATTTAAGGTCACGGACACTACATGAAAATCTAGTGACAACTCATGTCATTATAGGCTATGATTTAATTAAACACGTGATTGTGTGAGTTAAGAAAGTTTCACATCCCAGTCAGAATTCAAAATCATTCCACAGACAAATTTCCCCAGGTAAATGATGAACTACAATGAAATATGGGTGCTAAAACTTTTAGAATCAGCACAACTAAACATGGATTGCATGCATTGTAACACAAGTAACATTTTACTAGCTGCAGAAGTGCAGCTCTATCTAATATAATCATTCTTGTTGTGCGTCTATCTGTCTGTTTTTTCACTTATAACTCGGGAATGGTTGCGACAATTGCCTCCACATTTTCAGGGTAGCTCCAGGGCGCCTCAGTAATGGTTTTAAGTGCAAAATTAAAGAATCATAAGTAGGGGGCCAGAAATTAGGGATGTAAAACAAACTTCAAACATTCAATGTTCGAAGTTGAAACAGAGGATCAATTTTGGCAGCATATAACTGATAGATTGCAAGTAGCAGCTGTCTGTCTGGTCACAGCAGTAAACTATGCAACTATAATAAGCTTCCTATTGTTCAGTTCGTGGTCACCCGCCATCTCGCAGATGTGTCAACTGTTAAGGCCTCTGCTAGTGCCAGTCGCATCTCCAATGATTCTTGGAATGTGTACTTAAGCCCACCGCAATGGTAGCAGCAGACCGTGGGAACAAAATGTTGCCGTGGGTGGCAGACGCAAGTGTGTGAAGGAGCAGATACTGGGTCGTCGTTAGCCGATTGTGAAGTGCCATGCACCAGCCTTTGGTGTGAGCATGCACCATGAATGCACAAGCCAAGGACAGCTGGCATGGGTACAGTGGCTTAGAAACTGAAGACACTGCAGCCAGCAATCAATCAAATAGTGAATGAAACAAAAAAAACTTTGAAATCACCCACCTATCTATTCTTCCCATGAAACCATATGAGATGTTTTAAAGATTACCAACGGCCACCCACCCGCTGCCCTGGCCACACAAGGTATTCCCATGGCAGTCTTCCAGGGTGTCAACAGACCATGTGACCAGCATAAAACAGCTGCAATGAGTGGGTCTTTTTGTCAGTCATGTCAAACTGTCGTTCAGGAGGCTGCATCCAGGATTGATGTATAGTGGCCTGTGGCTGTCAGCCAGCCTATTAGTTGACATAATAATCTAGACATTATAGGCCTATACAGAGAAAGGCGCAGAGCACCGTGCATGGACATATAGTAGAGGACCACCAATGAGCTCTGTTGGCTGCTGCTGCTACAGCAGTGGTGTGCGTGGCACAGCTATGTCGGTGGTCTGTTCTCAGTACATGTGTGTGTCACACAAGCTGTCGTCAGTTGCCGACTGATATGGGTTGACAGCACGGCATATTGGCATCTGTATATCGCCAATTTAGCTCACCTGTGCTGCGCCACATCTATGAACAGATGACCTATTATTATTCGAGTTTCACACAACGATCATCTGTTATGAAAAAAAATTCAGTTTAACATCCCTACCAGAAATTGTCCTTTTTCGTATCTTGTGGCACCGACTGGCCAAGTGCCAGGTGAGTGGGCAGTGAGCCCAGACTACCACTGCAGAGGCATCACTGCAGGCCTGGGCCTGGGAGGCGCTGACAGCCCAACAGTACATGCAGCAGTGTAGGCAAGGCTTAAACTAGGCATATAGGTAATGTCCATCTAGACTAGGCACTGGCACTGGACAGGCCGGCATACAGGCACAGATGCCAGCTGAGAATCCTAAGCCTGGTATGCACTGATGCTGATGGCTGGCACTCACAATATACACACAGACATCGGAAGTGAGGGCCTTGGGTGGACTAACTCATAAAATCACATGCCTATGTAATTACTGACTGGCTGGGCAGAACCACTAGTCAAAAATACAGTAAGAACTGTTATTAATAACTACTGAACAACATAAGCACTAATCAAATATCCGTCCTTCATGCTGTAAACTAATCTAATGGTTATCTAATGGTTCATTATTTTCTGTCATCTATTCAATAAAAGTATATCCTAAGAGATGTGTTCAAACCCAGGATCAAGAAGATTGTTAACTCGGTCTCTTGGTAACATCTTTTTCCTTGATAAATGCAGCTGTCGAGCCTTCTCGCCACCACCTGACATCACACCAATACAGGGTGAGCCAAAAACAAAATAAAGTCTCTAATTCTCATATCACTACACTGCATATTATATAACATATAACACAACCTGTAGTTAGGAATGATCTTTTCGGTTAATTTATTACCTGGTTAACCAAAACTATAACCGGTTAACCGACAGTGGTAGCGTCTCCAATACTGTCGCCAACTAATCATACAACTTCACAATGTGACATAACTCAATCATATAAGTCAATCCTCAAAATGATCTGATCCGGCTAATCGGCGATATCTACATGTATTGGTCATTCGGTCTACACGAGTGCCTTTACGATATGATAATACATTGTTTCAGAAGTATTATGAATGAATGAATGAAATGAACAATGCTTTGCAAGTTAAATTTTTCCATTACTACTATCATACCGCCACTTTGGCTGCCATTTACGATTCGATTAATTCACTAACCAGTTAACCGAAAATTTTTAATTATGAACAACCCTACTTGTAATATGTAGTAACTGTTGTAACACATTAGTCTATTACAAAATAGCACATTAATTTTATATGAACAATATCGTCAGCGATAGTAATGGCAGAGAACATTCAAAGCAAAAACACTGTAATAGCACACTTCATATGCTGCCACAAAATGACACATACCTTGTATAACGGTGTTAACTTTCATTTTAAGGTCATCTACTAATGCCTTCATTCTGGCATAGTTCTCCTGAACACGTCAACTGAATACATTGGACAGTGCTTACAAACAACAGTAAAACTCAATAACAAATGATCATAATTTTCAGTTTTTGTTGCATTTTCTGCAGTTAACAACATTTACTATAGAAATGCATGTGTAAAATTTATATTCTCTGCTGTACAGACAGGAATATTTGTGACATTATAACACTTAACTCAGTGGGCAATTAATCGCATCTTTAATTGATTAATCGTCAAAATAAAATTAATCGATTGATCGTCAATTAATCGACTGGCTGTGTCTAGAGTACGGTAACTGGTACTTTAATTTCAAATGGGAAGGTCCGCTATTGCAGTATGGCAGCTCTATATATGTATCCATGACCCTTACCCTGACCCTAACATTAACCCTAAACTGACCTAACGCTAAGCGCAATACATACCGGTACATGGTCAATTCACCCACGTGTCCGCAACACAAAATCGGATGAATTCAAACTTTTCTCATACATCATTGCCATTTTCTGATTCATCGTTATTTACAAACGTTATTCTACTGTACCGAGTCACAAATAATGCAATTCTACAAATAAATTAATAAATTGCAAATTTGTGTCTATAAAATGGCTGCCACGCTTGCTCGCTTTTAGTTGTGCACATGCGCAGTACCGCAACAACGAATACTGAGAACCCGTACGGGAAGGTCCAAAATTGCAGTACTGGTTCCCGTACTCACTTCCTAATCGATTAATAGGACCGTCTGCAGTTTTGAGTATTCTCAGGACGGTCCAGCATATAGCCATTCCTGCAAATAGTCTCAAGACCGTCCTGCGCATAACATATGCCTTTTATTTAGCAACCTTGTAATCAAGAGAACTGGTGTCCACACTGGTGCGAAGGGTTTCAGCATTGTCTGTGTGATAACTCGTCTTCAAAATATGACAGTTCGAAACTGCGCTATTAAATAGCCTTCTTACTGCAACTAATCTCACACTGGACATAGCCCGTGATTCACAAAGCAAACTTTTTCACATATAGTTGAATGTAAACAATTTCTACGGCATAGAATATTAATCAATCACTTAGTTTGAAGTAGGAACTGCTTCGCAGGGACTGCCCACTCTCCGAATTTTTGAGTACATCTCGCTTCTAGAGGTTGAAAAATAAACTAACAGCCGAAACAAGTGGATGTGGCAAGTATCGCTTGAAATTTTCATGTTTTATGAGCAATACTCCGATTTAAAGCAGCTTCGCTTATTAAGTCAACAAATACGCTTTGAGAGATATGCGTAACCAATATTGTAATAATTTTGTATTTGTAAGCTTAGCTTATGTGTAATAACAGCGACAGCAGCGCCATTTTGTAGCTAGAATGCGCGTCTGGTATCACACAGCGTTAGCTTGATTCGCCGTAGAGTAAGCAGTTCCAGCAAAGCTGAGTACGTATTAAGTCTCTAGTTAGAAACTTTGAAGTAAGCAAATAATACCAGCAGTTTGTGGTTGACATTCATCATCATCATCATATTTATTTGTTATTGTTTATTACTATGTATAAGATAATCACAATAAACGCGTGACACGGCAACACAATAATGACTGTAGGCTAACTAAGTCAATGCCAATAAGAAAATACACAACACAATAAAAACAAAAGGCCAAAGGCATTTGGCGAAAGCTGCACCGAATGACCCCGCGCACACGGCACGCGGCGTACACTGCACGCGCCGCCGCCGATTACTCCGCACAGTGCAGCCGAGCCGGGGTCATTCGGTGCATTCGTGACAGACAAACTGACAGACAGACTGACACCGCAACAATCGGCAACAATAGTCTGCATCTGCATTCGATGCAGCCTAACAATACATAAGGAATTAATAACAGTCATTGTATACTGCCCTATTAATGAATGTCTTTTTGTGGAGTTGAGATTTAATAAAAAAAATTTACACACAAACCAGTTCTGTCTAACTGTTGTCGCACAACAGTTAGACAGAACTTTTTCAGTTTGAGGATTGTAAACGAGTGGAACAAGCTACCACAGGACGTTGTGGAGGCACCATCAGTCAACATGTTCAAGAACAGGCTGGATCGACACTGGCAAGATATGGGTATTTAAAGCTCACAGCTACATAGCCCATCAACCTCAAGTAACAAGTATGGTTTATAGTTCGCAAATTATAACCAGAGGACTGGTGAGAAAATGATGCATGGCAGGGTTACCATAAGTTGCTTTATGAAACGATTTATCATCGTAATCTTGCAGTAATTGTTCAAGACTGATAATAGATTTGACATAACCGTACTTGACAGCGCAATTAAAAAGACTATTTATTTGCAATAGGCCTAGGCCTATACGACAGATGGCGACAGGGAAATGTTTTAAAATCTTATGTTGGCTGTTTTTAGAATAGGCCTATTAAAATTAGATAAGACTTAGTTACCGGTACACATCGTTAGTAATATATTACGTACCTGTAGCATTTTTATTAAAATGTGAGCACAGATCTAATATTTAGGCACATGTTACAGCTTATTTGTTATTTATCTATCTAAAACACCCGAATAAAGTATTTTTTACCATTATAACTCGGTACTTTCGTAACCAGATTTCGTTTCGGTACATTTCGTTACGGTCAAATCTGCAGACTAGTCAGCACGGCAACCACTTACAATACAAATAACCCATTAGGAAGCCTAAACTCCGGTCACAGACCGTGAGCAAAGCTCATTAGAAGCGCCTCATTGCAGCGCGTATTCGATGCGGCTATCGCTAAATTACTTTAGCGTCGTGTTTCTCGTTGCTTATATATGGCGATTTGTTTTTTTCTACGATAACGTTGAACTGAGGCTAATGCTTTGTAATTCGACAAAACAGTCGCCAGATGGCGACACGGAAATGTTTTTAACTATTTTCTTATCTGTTTGTAGAATATTAGATAAGTTACACAGCTTTAGTAATATAGGCCTATTATGTACCTGTGGCATTTTTATTAAAATGTGAGCACAGATCCAATGTTTAGGCACATGTTACAGCGTATTTGTTATTTATCTATCTAAAACACCGGAATAAAGTATTTTTTACCATTATAACAATTGTCTGATAGAAGGGGTCACTTAGTACTTCGTGACAGTCAGACTTTCGTTACGGGTCACTCAGTACTTCGTTACGGTCAAAATCTACACACTAGTCAGCAAGGCCAAGCACATACAATACAAATAGTACGCGCGCACGCGCGCGATCTTACTATGGCCCCAGCCGGCTATGCCTACGGCATGGCACCGGTCTGCGACCGGTATAATACGCGCGCATACGCGCGATCTTACTATGGGCGCAGCCCGTAGTAGGCCTTAAGATCATGTCTATCGATCAATCATAGGACTTGTATAAAGGCGCCGTAGTTCATCAGTTGAATTGACGAGTCTGAGGCACCTGAGGTGAGCCACGCGATCAGTCAAGGTTGAACAGACGAGTCTTTAAAACGTGTGAGAATTGTTTAGTGGTAGTAGCCGTTTTGATTTTCTGGGGAAGCTGATTCCATATGTAGTTGCTAGTCTATTTCTCGTTTCTCGCTCAAAGCGTTCAACTTCATGCTTCAGAACAGATACGTACAGCCTATGTTACGTACGGTGTTTCATTGGTCCGGCTTAGAGAGGGGTCAATATCGCCGTTATCGATATCGATATCCTTTACTGCAACCACAGTGTAGAACTTACGGGACTTTTTACACTATGCTGCAGCTAGCGAGCCTACACTCTTGTCTACAAAGCGCCTCCGATCGTGCACATTGCCACTCACTGGAGCTTATCGAATGGTTATCGAACGGTGTAGGCCTATGACGGCACTGTGTCGTTGTGCTGTTCGTTGGCAATGTAGGTATAAAGGTGTGTAGAGAAAAAGTTGAATCGCAATAACTCAGCCGTGCGTTGATCGATTTTCTTGCAGCTTAGCACGACTGTACGATGATACACAGGAAGGATGACAGTTCAGAACTGGAATTTTGTTTTTGGGGCATTCTCTGCCACCGAGCACGATATTTTTTACGAAATCTGTGGGTATGTAGATACTGGGCTCTCCAAATTGTGAAATAGTTCAAATATGTTTCCTTCGAAATTTGGCGGACGGCAGCCATGCCCTCGCATACAACATAGGCCTACCTTTAATGTCGGCAATTAGATCGCATTTCTTCACGCTGTAAGGTCACCGTCACTGCGATCGACGACAGATCTTTATCTACCAGAACGCATTAGACTAATAAGATGCCAAAGGTATTTGGCGAAGGCTGCACCGAATGAACCCGCGCACACGGCACGCGGCGTACACCTACACGCTGCCGCCGATTTAGACAGACTGACAGACTAACGTACAGAACAGACATCGCGAACGTCGGTAAGAATAGGCATTTGATGCAGCCAAAACTCACCGGGTGCAGCTGCACCTGGCACTCTTTACTTGTCAAGTTGAACAACTAATCTTGGGAACTCGCGCAGCCATAGGACTTGTAGACTATATGTCTTTGAAGAAGTCAATCTGCCGTTTACGTCTTTTCTCAAGGTGATTCTTGAGTGAGTTTATTGACGGTGCATCAACTTCTACCTGAGACAAACTATTTCATCTATTCGCAACTCTCTGAGAAAAGAAGTAGGCCTACAATCACTCCTGCAAGACTTCTTTACAAATTTCCATCTGTGACCTCTAGTCGAACTGTCTGCTGCTATGTGGAAGAAGGATGACCATGGAGTGGCTGACAGCCCCTTTATCATTTTGAACATTTCAATTAGATATACATGATTCCTTCTTTCTTCCAAGCAGTCCCAGGTGATTAAGTCGTTCTTCACATGGCAACTATCGGAGGTGGGGAAATAGCCTAATGAATCGATGCTACACTTTTTCCGGCAGTGATTTGTCTTTTTTGTAATGGGGGCTCCATGCAGATGAACAATAATCCAGATATGGTCTGACCAGTGATTTAAATCAATGTATTAATATTGTTGGATTTCTGTACTTTATTGTCCGGCAGATGAGTCCTAGAAAGTAACTATTCGCATATCCTGCTTAATTTTTCAAGCACACATAGCAGAACAGCTTTCGCCTACAGACACTGTGACTGTAGTGACTGTACCGTTTAGCCTCTTTATTTTGTGCCGTATGCAAGCCATCTATACGATACCGATAATATCGATACCGGTTATATAAATTATATATATATCGGTTGCACAACCCATCTCTTATAGTACTCCGGCCATGATGTGAATGCGTTCAATGTTGGCTAAGAGTTTTGAACAAGTGATGTTAATTTGTGCATGGATATTTTGTATCAGTTGGAAAAGTTGACACTACGGTTGTTTCATGTTGATGATAGTTTAACACTGATTGCAGAAGATGTTTGAATGTTCTAGCATAGGAAATGCTGGGCATGTGGTCGTAGTTGATTTGGGTCCGCCATTCGGGTGGCAGTGAACTCGTTTCCAAGTCAACTAGCTTAGGGTTAGTTTTAGGGTTACTGTTAGTGCAAGGGTTAGAGTTAGGATTAGGGTTAAATGATCGTAAGCAAAGAGTAAGGGTTAATGGCAAATTTTCTTGTTTGGCAAAGGTGTTGAGCGGGATACCACAAGGTTCAATATTAGGCCCACTTTTGTTTGTAATATTTATAAATGATTTGGTAGATGTATGTGAAGAGAATATTAAAATGTAT
>Ga0126335_1000447_pt1 | contig 19753 bp, 20 predicted proteins | sample OlaspJWI45metaG_FD_108409 | JGI IMG/M metagenome (GOLD analysis project Ga0126335, IMG submission 108409) | Marine gutless worms symbiont microbial communities from Oahu, Hawaii - Olavius sp. 1 OAHU.JWI-45 metaG | ecosystem: Host-associated > Annelida > Digestive system > Unclassified | place... | reverse complement strand
TATTTCCACTCCTGCATTGTCCACCCTTGCCACATCGTGCCGATATGTCCACTCCTGCATTTTCCACCCACCCCGTTTTGACCGTACCGATTTGTCCACTCCCGCAAATTCCATCAACCCCACACAACTACATTCCTTACAAAGACCTCAAACGTTTGTTTAAATTTAAATGCTATATACTGGTTTTGGTGCGCACAAACTTACCAATTTCGACCCATTTTTGGCACTACAAGCACAGATTTGATATGGTGGTGTGTCCACATGCAAAAAATATCTGAAAAAATTTATATAGGTGCAGATCCACAATGCAATAGCTATAAGGTGCTGGTAGAAGTTTATTTATAGGTTGCTTATAAACTTTACAAACTATTCGGCGAGATTTGGAAAAACTTGTATTTTTTTGTCGATTTCAGCGAAAATTGTGGCGCCACCTAACAATTTGGTTTAAAATGACGCAGGCAGTTTGAAAGTATGTTTCTTCCTTTAAAAATGCGCTAAACCCTGTGAAAATCGATCAATAAATGGCGAAGCTATAATTCGTTAAAGTGTTAAGTATCTCGGCAGGTCTGCGAGACCAAAATAGGCCACGCCCAGCGTGACAAACGAGCAAAAAAACTTTTTTTCGGTCTCGCGTTGCCTGGCGTAAACCGATCTCCACCAAACTTGGCCTGTGGATAGAGGACGGTCACGTTCGTACCATTTTTTTCCGTAAAAAAATCTTTGGGATCCGACCCATAATTTTGGGTTAGGGGCTCCCGAATTTGTGTGGAGAATAGACTGACGCGCGGTTTTTCGGTTATGGGGACAGTAGCTGTACATAAATCCTGTGATTTTCACGAATATAATGATCCAGACTTCTCATTGACAAGTCCGTTACGGAGAAGTCGATGACAAAATGACAAGTCTTGGAACCATTCCAATTGACATGTCGAGAATTGCCGACTAATCTAAGACAAGTCCGAAAAGTTACGGAAGAAAAAAATTGAGATTTAAAAAAATTTCCGCTCTATCTGGAATAGTCTGCCTAACCATGTTGTGTGATTGTGATACCGTCAATCTCACCTTGATTAATTCTGGCAGTAGGAATACCGTACTAAGGTATTGTGTATGATTATAACCCATTAAGAAACCTAAACTCAGGGCGAAGCCCGGAAAGCGGAGCTCATTGTAAGCGACGTAGAGATGACAGGACCCATGAATCAACGCGCTGGAAAACGGTGGAAGGCTATGATTGTATTCCGTGTCATTCGGGTGGTTGACTCTTGGGCATAAAAGAGCATTGCTGGTTCCGAAAAGTCCAATTTGTCTTTGTCTTCTGGATTTGCCTTGCTGTCGTATTGGAGCTGGCCGGTCTGCCCAGTCTCGGCAATGACCTGAAAATGATTGCGATTCGTCCAGACAATGAGGGTAACCAGGCGGTACTTGACCGGTGTCGCCACATAGGGGCCGAAAGGGTTATCCAGGATCCATGGCAATTGTTCGTGAGTTTGCGATGTCGAAGTTATGTATAAATCTGGTGGTTGGAATTGAAGTGTGCAGATGAAAACCGCCATTAGTGAAACTAATTTATAATTAAAGATACTGACGCAAAACAAAGATTTAGATGCGATAGAGACGTGTTGTGCACTTTTGTTAAACTTACAAGACTTCTGAACTAATGTTGGCATTATTTAAACTTCAATCAACGGTGTTTATTTTTATGTTTACTGAAAACACCTGTTAGACATGTAATTTTTTTGTGATGACCACCGTACTCAAGAAAATTTTTTTTTATTGCTTTAAACTGATTATTTACTACTTCCGTGACAACGAAAACTAGACTTTCGTCACATTTCATTGGAAATTTCGTGTGACAAGATTTCGTACTTCCGTCACTTGGTGAAAGTACTTCCGTCACCATCCAAAAAATACAGACTAGTCAGCAGCGGCAACGGCCAACTCAGTACGCGCACACAGGTGATTTTACTATGGGCTACGGGCTATACGCCCGTAGGCCTGCGGCCTACCCGGGCTTCGCCCGGTATAAAGCTGAAATTCACGGAACCGGAAGCCGAAGTATACATGGTTAGAATCAGTTATATACGACATTAGTATTTTGTTAGTTTTGTATCTATGATGCCATCACAGTGATGCGGCCATTGAGACATTGGCCTGCGCTCTAATTCCTCCAAGTCTTGCTAAGAAAGTCTTGTCGCAAATATTTACTTACTGCCTGTCATTCTTGTAAACTGGATATGATCGAACAGGACATGTTTACATGAGTATTTGGTATGTGCTGATTTGTTGCAGGCAAGATGTGAAACAATGCCGTATTGCGACTTCTAAGTTGATATAAAATGGCTGAAGGCAATCTTCCAGGAGCACAAGATAGTTCGTTACCAGACTATCAGTATTTAGGGCGTGGGGCTGTCAGTAGTGATGCGGTGTATGTCCCACATTCTAAGCAGACATCCCGCGGCCGCCGTGGACGCGGCAAATCATCGGGGAACTATCGTTATGCTCAGCAGCAGAACGATAGTCTGGAGAGGTCAGAATTTCATCTTCCAAAGCAATCCGGAGCACGTGGTAGATACAGTGGTGGTCGTGGCCCTCGTAATAGGTATCACGACAGGCGTAATGTACACAGTGCTGTTTATGAAAGTCGGCACTTCTCGGAAAGAGGCAAAACTTCATCTGATTCCAACAAGATTTACTCAGAATCTAACTTTGCTGACCGCAATGCGTCGTTTGATGCTGTGGCTGAGCCTTATTATAGCAGTATGCATCTTGACCGTATGCATTTTGACAAAACAGAATTTAACGTGCCTTCCGTGCCTGCTAAGGAACATGTGGGGAATTCCAGAGTTGCTACGAATGCATGTGATAATTACAGATATGAAGACCGCAACCAGAAATTTGATCATGTTGATCATGAGCCGAGTCACCGAGGGCGTCGGGCGTACAGTAGAGGTAGAGGTTGGAGAGGTGACTCCAATTACTTTAGTGATGAGAAATTTGCCATCGTTAACAGCCGTGATCAGAATAATGGTGGCAATGAAGCCGTGGCTGCATCTGAAGCAGAATCTTGTAGTATTGCAGAGTTTTGCAACAGTGCACGCAGAAATCTTGGGTCAAAGACTCAGTTTGGTCGACAGTTGAGGTCTAGCAGTGAACAGCTAAATCATAGGGATGCTGGTCACCGTGCAGCACCAGTACGACATGACGGTAACAGTGTGCCAGATGATCTACAATTCCATGATCTTACTATTTCCACAGTGACGAATCTGCCCAGCAGTGTCCGTAACAAAACATGCAGTCAGACTGTTGTTAATGTTACTAAGATGAAGAAAACTGATCCAGAACTTCAAACTCAGCGAGGTAGTGTTTTGCTGAATGATTTATTGTGTGTTTTAGTTTTAGGAAAACAGTTTTTTCACAGTTGGTTGTTTCACTTTGATTAGTTTGTTTATTTTGCTCATTGATCGCGTGCATGTGTGTGTGCATACTTCATTGTTTCTGTGAATTTACTCTTCTGTGCTGTACTTGTAGATGATATTGTTCGACATCTGAGTGTCACGATACACATCCGTGATCAATATTGCGATATCACCTAATTGAAATGATCACTAGCCACTACTACCAATATATTAAGATGTGTTTTTGTGTGTTAGGTTTGCTGATAGAACAGTTGAGCAGAGGAACATACGAGTGCATGATATGTTACAATGTTGTGAAACGTGAGACGGCTGTCTGGAACTGTTCAAACTGCTATCACATCTATCACCTGTACTGTATCAAGCGTTGGGCTAACAGTTCTAAGCAAAATGCCTCAGATGCAGGCAGTGGTGTTAGTGGCTGGCGATGTCCTGCGTGTCAGAATGTTACTGATGTCTTTCCCAGTGCATACTTGTGTTTTTGTGGTATGCCTCTTTTCTTCATCACTCTGCAAGATGTTTGGACATTTTTGTTTGCATATAGGATGCTGTTGTCATTTGTTAGAGTGGTTGGCCTGACAACACAGTATTAACAGAAGTCAGTGGAAACACAACATGTACTCAGAAACAAAAACAATTAAAACATATATTCTAAAATGCTTTTTATGGCAATGTTTAAAAGTTTGAGCAATATCACGTTGATATCAAAAGCAATATCAGTGTCGATAGTAACTTCCTGAGAAAATGAGTATTGAGTTTGTCTGGTGCACTGCCATGATCAGCTGTGGTCAAAGTGATGTGATCATCCGAGAACTGTATCTTTAGACTAGGAGGGTGTTTGGAGGACACTAGTTGAGTTTGGGTTGGTGGTTGCTTTGGTGGCCATTGAATATGTTTTTGTCGTTGAGGACTGAGAGTCTGGAGGCAGGCATAGTATGTAGTATGTTTAATTTTGTATAACTCTTTTTGTTGCAATGTTGACGTAAATAAAGAATATTTCTGTTGTTAACAAAAGGAATGAGTTGATCGTGACAAAGCTGCTGAATTGTTATCATGTAGGTAAGATGAAAGACCCTGAGTTTCACCAATACGTGACTCCACACAGCTGTGGTGAGGTGTGTGGCAGGGAGCGTGACAAGGAATGTCCACACCGCTGTAATATACTCTGTCATCCAGGCCCATGTCCACCATGCCAAGCTTTCACTACGAAGTCTTGTGCATGTGGCAAGACTAAGCAGTCAGTGAGATGTGCATCAGCAGCGGCAACACGTTGTGATAAAGTTTGTGAACGAACTCGTAATTGTGGCAAACACAGTTGTCAGTCCATCTGCCATTCTGGACCTTGTGACCCGTGCTTGGTGACTGTTACCCAGGTAATTGATTACGTTGTTTTCTTCTTCATTTTTTAAACATCTGTACTTCTTGCATCTTTCTCAGACCTGTGACCCAAGTGTAAAGAACAAATAAAGTGAGTTGATGTTCGCTTGGTGGCGCTAGTGGGCACAGGTGTTGAAGGTTGCACATAGGATGTAGGCATTAGTAACTGATATTCAGTGTAGAATATGACCACTACTGCTACTGCAATGATGACGAGGAGGAGGACTACAACTACTACAACGATGATGACTATGGCCACGACTACTGCAACAAAAGCACTACTACAAATATGATGACCAGGACAACTACGTATGATGAAGACTACTACTGTGACCACTAGACCTACTACAACCATTACTACTAATACTACAGTTAACCACTACCGCTGCAACAACTACTACAGTGCAACTACTAAACATCTACAAAAGCAACAACAACTGTTACAACTACTACTACTAAAATTACTACTACAACTATTACAGTGTATTACTACAAGTACTATAACTACAGCTACTGCAACTACAACTACAGCTGCCAAAATTATTACTACTGCAACCACTCAACTATAACTATTACTGCTACAGCTACAGCTGCTACTACTACTATAGCTACTACAACTACAAGTACCACAGTTACAACTACTGCAGATAGAACTACTACTACAACAACTACTATTACAACTACTACCAAAATCACTACTACAACTACTACTGAGTACTAATACAGTTTTTACTGCTGCTACAACTACAACTACTACAAGTGGTACAACTGCAACAACTGTTGCTACTACTACTAAGTAATAGTACTAGTTGTAATAGTAGTAGTTGTTGGTGTGGTAGTGGTAGAGTTAGTGGTAGTAGAAGTAGTCATAGCAGTAGTTGTAGTAGTGGTAGTGGTAGTTGCAGTCTTCATTAGCATCTTCATTGTCGTCGTCGTCTTAGTAGTAGTTGTTGTTGTTGCCATAGATAGTAGTAGCAGTGGTCATCGTAGCAGTATTAGCAGTTGTATTTGTGGTAGTAGCTGCAGTCGTATTCATCTTCGTAGTAGTAGTAGTAGTCCCAGTAGCAGTTGTACTAGTAGTCGTAGTAGTGGTTATAGTCATAGTTGTAGTTGTAGCCAGTATTAGCGGTCATAGTGATCATTGTCGTCGTAGTTGAAGTGGTTGTTATTATAGTTGTTGTCGTTGTCATATAGTCGCTGTAGTCGTCATCGCCATAGTCATAGTAGTTTCAGTAGTAGTACTAAGTTCCTCAAAACAAAATTTGACCCCATTCCACTACCAGAGTACGTGCCAACTAGTAACTGTCTATCAACATTCTTCAACACCACGGTCCACTAGTGCTACAGTCCGGCCGTCAACTACCTGTGTTTCATAGATATAGCATTGACTCAATGAGGAGTTGAATCACTTTATTTTTTCTTTACATTATGACCTGTAACATTTAAGTCTCTCATTCTAATGTGAGCACCATTATACACAACTTTTTATATATTTCTGTCAGCTGAAGAATAGAGGTTCTCTTTTTTCCAGGATCATAGTGTTGTAATGATGCTATGGCCCATGCTGGCTTGTTATAGTTGTGATATTGGCTTAATTATTTGATTTTATGAAGTTTAATACTCAACTTGCTGGATAGTATCTCACAATGGTCATCTGGCTTACTCTGCTTGGCACATGGCCGGTGATTGCAAGATATGGAGGGTGCTACAACCCATTGCTAGTCGTGCAGACTATAGAGAGAGATTACTGTATTGTAAGCTGTATGTGCATTTGCGCAGACTATAGAGAGAGATTACGGTATTGTAAGCTGTATGTGCATTTGCGCAGACTATAGAGAGAGATTACTGTATTGTAAGCTGTATGTGCATTTGTGCAGACTATAGAGAGAGATTACGGTATTGTAAGCTGTATGTGCATTTGCGCAGACTATAGAGAGAGATTACTGTATTGTAAGCTGTATGTGCATTTGCGCAGACTATAGAGAGAGATTACTGTATTGTAAGCTGTATGTGCATTTGCGCAGACTTGCTGTTGTGGCAAGGAAACACGATCAGTGGTGTGCGGAAGTCAGGAATCATTTGACGTCGTCTACTTGTGCATTGGTGTGTGTGGTCGTAGTCTGGACTGTGGACATCACAGCTGTGAGCAACTGTGCCACCCTGGTCCTTGTGATGGCTGCAGACTGACACCTGAGATGCTGACCCACTGTCCATGTGGTAAGACAGCTCTTGTCAACATACCCACTGCCAGGCCAAGGTTGACGTGTACTGACGATATACCAACTTGTCAACTCAAGTGTCTGAAGCGACTGTCTTGTGGAACTGCTGGTAACCATTGCTTTGTTTTAAGTGCTTTATAGTGCTACCCAGCTCAGCTGCGTGTGTAAGTATAGCCTACACCTGACTGTGTCTGTCAGTTGGGCCATTTTGTGTTTTAGGTTCATATGTAATTGACTTACTTGGTATTTTGTTATTAACTAATATTATTATAATGATCTTATACACCAGTACGTACAAACAAAAACTAGAAACACAAAGCATTGTCGACCGAAGGCAATGCAAACCAGCAGAAAAGGACTGCCTGCAGCAAATTTGAAAAATCCTGCATAGATAGATAGCTGCTTTCTTTCAGGGTGCACCACTTTGTCACTTTGCTATATCACTGCTAGGTTGCACAGCTGAAAACTATAATATATGTGCACAACTACATTTCTTGCCCTACGCAAAGACAGCAAAAGGTTGCCTAAAATTGTATGCTATGTACTGGTTTTGATCTGCACAAAGTTACTAATTTTGACCCATTCTAGCACTACAAGCATAGATGATACAGCGGTGTGTCCATATGCAAAGAGTCATCCAAAAAAATTCCTTGGTTCAAAGTAAGCTGGGTGACTTTTTTTTCACCAAACGATCTCAGGACTGAAAAGGCCTAAGAACGTCAAATTTGGCACAAAGATGGCGTCTATTACGAGGGTGATGTGCACACTTAGATTTTTGGAAAAGTTTTTTAATTGTGGCAAAATTTCCAAAAATTGCCAAAATGCCAAAAATGTGCAGCCCTCTGGTGAAGTAAAATGAAGATGCCGGTAACCAGTGCACACAAACAAAAACTAGAAACACAATGCATTGTTGATCGAAGGTCCGTTACGCACTGCCAAATTTGACCCCAAAAAAGTCATTTTAATACCGAGAGTTTTCTGCTGGTAAAGAAGTGCAATTGCAACATTGCACAAGAATGTCTCACATTGTAGCTCAATAATCAGTTATATAGCACAGTTCCTGTTTAGACAGTAAAACACGATAACATAGTCTAACTGTATCATGTAACATTATGCAATATTTCATAAACTTGGCAACTTGATAACAGTTCATATCCTTATCAACACTAACCCAAGATTGATGAATAATATTACGAGTATTAATACATCCTGAAAAACGACTGTTTGTTAAATTTGAATCGTGATAGACAAACATAAAAATTACTACTTAATTAATGGACTACAAACTCACATAACACAAGATTACGTTTGTCAGTTGTTTGTGTACACAAACTACTGTGATAACCCACACATGTGTATGATTACAGAAAATCGACACTTATGTCAGCGTCCGTGCCACAGCGGTGCCTGTGGACCATGCAGTGGCATGACCCAGGTGGAGTGTAGATGTGGTGCTCAGACCATTGAGATGTCATGCTCAGAGTTTGTCTCATCACAAGCTGGTGGTAGTGGTGGTGGTTATACATGTGATCGACGGTGTAATAAGAAGATGTCATGTGGCAGACACAAGTGTGGACAGTACTGCTGTGTCAGTGCTGATCACCAGTGTCGACTCATCTGTGGATGTCAGTAGCATCATTATTCATATGTAATGTGTGGTTTGTAGTATATTGACTCCCTTGTGATTTAAACACCTCTGTGAGCCGCGGGAACAGTAAAATAGTTCGGATTCATTTTCTCTTTGATTGATGTGAAAGGCAGCTAAACTAAGGTTTGGCTTCACTATCTAGGTTTGATATTAAATATTATAGTAGTTTTTGTAGCTGTTGTTTTATTTTTTTGTGCTGTAAGTTAGATTTGGCTTCAGCTTTTGCATTAGTCACTAATATCTGATTTGCTTTTTTGCATCTGCAACTAACCCAATTTAAGCAAAAACAGACAAAGACAGATATATGGTATCTGCGAGTGAAATTTAGCCCAAATGGTCTAGTTTCTTACTGGCAAATTTTGTAATCATCCATTTTGGTTTTTTCACAATAAGTGCTTGTAATAGAGGCACCCCCTACTCGTTTTACCATCTATTCGCGTAGCCATGTGAATCAGCTTTTATCTGTGGTGCTCAGCGCTGGCAAGACCACGTGGTGCTATTAGGGCTGTTATGAGTACTTGAGTATGCACGTATTCAAACATTTTTTAAAATTTTAGCACTTGAATTTGCGTGTAGTTTAAAGATAGTGACACATTTATAAAGACATATAGCCTTAAGTGGCGTGATTGATGGCCATCATGAATTGGTTTAATCGCTGTAACTTGGCCGGAATTATCCATTTGGCTGAAAGGTGGCATGTGTCATAACTTGAAAAGAAAGTAGAATTTAGCCGCTAGTTTGCGCCATTTCAGATTTTGTTTTGGGGTCTTTCGGCTCACAATGAAGCTTACTTCACTTAATTTGATACACTTTTTAGACATTATAGGGTCCCCTGAGGTGTGGAGTGATCCAAACACGCTCATTTCAAAAATACAAGCCTTGTGGATGGCACCCATCTTGAATTATTAGCTGGCCCGCCACAGCTATAGTAATGGTCTGTGTTGTTTGGCTGTCCGTCTGTCTGTGTGACGAAAACATCTTTGAAACTAAGCAAGATATACGTATGGTTAGTGTGAAACTTGAATAGCAGAAAAGTGGCCACATAACAGGTATGTGCTCTATTCGGACACAGTTTAATTACAAATGTTTTTTATCTTACATACATCGCTGTGGTTGTGTTGGTGTTATTCTGTTGCTACTATACATTGTAGACAAGCTGCCATGTGGAAGTCACAAGTGTGAGGAGCCGTGTCACCGTGGTAAATGTCCGCCATGTTGGCAAGTGAGTTTTGATGAGCTGCGATGTCACTGTGGTGCTGAAGTGATTTATCCTCCAGTTGCATGTGGCACTGCACCACCACCATGCTCTTGCCCTTGTGTCAGACCGCAGGCTTGTGGACACAGAGTAAGTCTAGACCACATCAAGTGGACTATTGCATCGATGATTTTGGCATTTGTTTGTCTGTTGTGCAGCTTACTCAACTTTGCATTGAGGTCCTGCTTGGGTTGAGGACTCTTGGGGTCCAAGGTTGAAGAAACGGTATGCTAGACAGGGTCAGGATGGGAGTGGGATTTGACCAAATACTGTGGCTGTTCTACTGTTGTCAGTGGAGCATTAGGAAGAACAGCTGGCTTTGCTGTAGTGTACATGCAGTATTTGATTATAATGCATATGAATCATAAATGCAAGTTTGTTGTATAAGTATTAGTATGTAAGTAAGTATGACTGTATTAGGGTGTAGGCCTACCCAAAAGTGATGCAGCCACCAAACACTTCAAATAAGTGGCGAAAGCTGCGTCGAGTCTGTGGGGGAAATTGGGAGTGCAGTCTAATATAAGAGTCTCCACGTCAAGAATGATCTCAATCCGTTCAGCCATGTGAAGCCGCATGACAGACAGATGTCTAGGACCATCGACTGCAACAGTCTATATCTCTAGGGCTGTTGTCATTCCACTATTTACATTTCTCATTTGGTTCAGTATTCACACAATCTCCGTTCAACTGCAGAAATCACAATATTGCTATGGTGGACGATATAAGTTTTTTTACTAATATACTTGTGTAGTTATTTAAACCACTGGTAATGAATAATTTTATTTTTTTATAGACATTTTGTATGAAAAATAAGAACTTTAGCTAAAAAAAATATGAATTTATCGTCATGCTGCACCCACTGTGTGTCAGGTATGATCCAGTCCTTGCTTGGAGAAAACTAATAAGTAAACAAAAGTTCTGTCAGTGTCTGTGAATTTTGAAAAATGTGTTATGTACGATAGCATTGAAATGCAGCATGTGTTAAAGTCATTTACGCTACTGATTTCTTTCATTATTAGTATAGCTTTAATGAGTTAACAGCCTTACTTCACATAATGCAGATGAATGCAACAGCCTGAGTCCAGTAATTGCAACTGATTCCAATACGTGATGGAGGCAGCCCAAGATATTGACTCAAATATTCTTTTATCTATGAGAGTAAATAAAACAATGAACGTATTTTGTTTCAAACATTTCATTTAATTTCATAACGGTTTTGCAAGTAATGACGCAGTTGTTAAATAACAGAAGGTCCACTTTTGCACATACCATTTGTTCAAATATAAATTCGGGCCTCAGACAAGCTAATGATGTCGCATCATACTCAGTGTAACCTGCAGGCTGCAACAGTCTCAAAACCGTGTCCAAGGTTTTAAAAACGCAGTTTTGGGCCTCAGACAAGCTAATGATGTCGCATCATACTCAGTGTAACCTGCATGCTACAACAGTCTCAAAACCGTGTCCAAGGTTTTAAAAACGCAGTTTTGGTTCACGTCATTTTTCACATAAAGCCGTGGTTTTGGTGTCGGTTTAAAAACCGTTAACAGCCGTACATATCTCGTGCGTTTGATGCAGCCTAACAGCGCCGAGTGTGCACAGTTGCATGAGAGCAGATGTGGAAGACATAGTCGCAGCTGCGGAGGAAAAGACTTTGAGACAAGGTAGCTTGTAGAACGGACATAGATGATATTGTCATGAACCAACATCTCATATGTAATGTGTGGAAACTTGTGAAATATAACACTGTACTGTATGTATTATGTATTGCTATGTAGAAACTAGATTCAGTCTGGTCTGCAGTGGCTGTGGCATTGTTAGGCGATAGACAGTATGTTGCTCCTTCAAGAAATGGACGGTGTTATATATATAAATATTTGACATAATTTGTGTACTGTATCGAGATTACTAATATGGATATAAGTGCACAGTAATGTCTGCACCCTTGATACCTCATTGTCTTGTCATGTCATATGCAGGTACAGCATACATGCCATGCTGAGGCACAGTGCCCTCCCTGCCCAGTGCTCACACAGAAGTGGTGCCACGGCCAGCATGAGTTGCGTAGTAACATCCCGTGCTATGTGGCCGAGATATCGTGTGGTCTGGCATGCAACAAAGCATTACTCTGTGCTGTTCACAAGTGCATACAGACGTGCCATAAGGTATGTTGAACCAGCATGTCTACCACTCACTGGAAATCTTCTGTAATTTGTGGGGTCCTAAAATTTCATCTAAAGGAAATACTGTGATGACAGCCAGCCATATTTGTGATAATGTCAACTAGAACTAAGTAAGGTTTATTTGGTGGGTTTGTGGATTTGCTTTTTCATTCCTAGTTGGTTGGATGTCACACCAATGAGTGCTCCATCACAGACGGTAGTGCATTGCTTGTCAAGTGAACAGCAGGCCACAGCAATGTAAAGGTCAACTGGAATCTTGTTGAAATCTCTTCTGAAATAGTGCTGGAAAGTTCTTTATTTGGGTTTATAGGCAGCCTTTAGATACACGTTTTATTTCTGACTATAAATTGTGGAAGAGTATAGTGTTGCTTTTTATATAGGTGAAAGTTTATGTTCATCGCAGTTAGTACCAGTCAGCTCTGAACAAAACATGACGAGATAAAAATAGAATGTATGAAATGATCCGGACAGTGGTGCGCTTTTCAGAGGATGTCTCTTTAGGTTTTTTCATTTTTGTTTGGATTACTTGTGACTACTGACCATATATCTGGTAACATTGATGGCAGAGTCTGACAAATTGTGGACATTGTTAATAAATCTGTGATGTTGTTGTGTTCTAGGGCGAATGTCCACCCTGCTCACAGCCATGTCCATCACCGCGTGCTGACTGTGGTCACCCGTGCCAGGCCCCATGTCACCCTGGCTCCGAGTGTCCTCCCACACCATGCAAAACTGAGATCACTGTTCGCTGTGAGTGTGGCCGCCGCGAGGAGCGCGTGCTATGCATGCAGGGTGCAAGCAATGGCAGCAGAGACGCTGAGTACAACAAGGCCGCAGCACAAGCTGTTGCTTCACGGCTCTGGGAGAAACAGTCCATCGACATCTCGGTTCTCAAGAAAGAACTCAAGAACAGGCGGTTTGTTTGCTGTCTTGTCTGAATTTTTAAAGTCTTGGTCTTCGTCATCTTGATCTTGCAGCCTCTGAATCTGGTCTCTGTCTTGGATAAATAGGTCTTGAGTTTCAGTCTGACTAATGTACACACTCTGGCTTGAGAATGTATGGCAATGAAGTCAGTGCAAATGGCAAGTTTTTCAGTTGTTGGTTTATTAATGTTTTTCTTACAAAACTTATGCAGTAATTTCCAAATTTACAAATATTATTGCTGACCTATATAGAAATTGCATCTTCTGATGTACTGAGTTTTTGTACTGCACCTTCTGGCACATCCATCAATGAATTGTTTCCTAGCTTGATAGTAGATGTTTTCACACCTACTCTCCTGTCATTAGTAAGATAGCAGTGTAAAATTGTTAAATAACTATGCAGATAACTCTTGAGTGTTAATTGAGTTAAGCACTGTCAATGCAGGTTGGCCTGTAACTCGGAGTGTGCCATTATGGAGCGTAACCAGCGTCTTGCGTTGGCACTTGAGATCAAGAACCCAGATCTGTCAAGCAAACTGGGCAACCCAACGTACAGCCAGTTCCTGAAAGACTACGCCCGACAAAACCCAATGTTTGTGGCTGGCATTGAGAAGGCTATGTCTGAACTAGTGACTGCCGCTAGTCAAGTACGATTCGTTCCATTTTAGTGGAACTGTGTTGCCATAGTTGTAAAGTTTTAGTTGCTGTTGCCTCTTGTTTGGTCGTCTTAATGCTTTCCAATTGCCCTAATTACACAGTGTTACAAAAAAAGCCCCATTTTAATTTTTCAGTAATTAACAATTAAATGTTGACATTACAGTAATATTTGGTATAGAGTGTACGGAGGTAATTTGCCACTCAGCAAGGTTGAAGTGACTTGTTATGTGTCAGGTCACTCACTGTTGTTGACAGTTTGTCGATGCATTACTTGTAGCCAAAAGTGAACCGTAAGGTTCACTCATTCAAGTCGATGCCGAGCTCCCAGCGCCGCGTAATTCATGAGTTAGCCGAGTCTTATGGGTGTCAGACTGAAAGTTATGATGAGGAACCCAACAAGAACGTCGTTGCTACCGCCATCCGGTGTGTGCATTTTTTTAAATTTCAGTGTTGGATCTGCAGTATGTCTCATGATGTATTTGAATGTGTTCGAAATATTGTTTTATATGTGCATGATTGCTAGTTAAGCCACCGGAACTTATAGATAGAGAACAGCCAGAGGGACGCCCATTGTTTTCATCCAGTAGGTGGGGGCCCTGGAACTCCTCCATAAAAATCGACAGAAATTTCCCCACCCCTTCCCCATTTTTTACAAGGGGGCAAAAAGTCCCACATTTTGACCCAAATTTCATACCACTCCTGTTCGGAGTGCGACCATTTTGAACTGGAGGACTCTTTCGGAAATCTAAAAAAAAACTTATCAAGAACCGATGGTACCTTGCGGTACCACCCGGATAGGGGTAGGTTTCCCAACTCTGAGATGCATTGGCGCAAAATGTGCCCCAAAGGGTAAAATGGTTAAATCACTATAACTCGGCTGCTGATCGTCCGATTTGGCTGAGATTTTGCACGATGACACGCACAAAGGTCCTTGGAGGGCATCAACATCGGAATGGGAAGTAGAATTCCGCCGCCATGGGGCGTTTTTGAATTCCGTTTTGGGGGCATATCAACGGCGCCCTTCCCTCACTCACAAACATCCCCAGCGCATGCACATACGCCCCCCTTTCGCCATAACTCCGCTTCCCCCGCGCATCCCCTTTCGCCAGGCGGGCGCTCACTTCGCATGGCCTCACGTGGCAATCCAAATTTAATTGCCACAGTTCTAGATTTTAGTTTTCTCTGCTTGTCATGCTATGACTTTCAAAGTCCTTGTCCGGGAAAATTCATTTTTGGTAGGCATCTTTGAAGTTGCACCTCACGTTGATATATCAAGGTTATTGGGTCAAGGTCACATCTGTAAAAATAGCACTCACTGTAGGTGGTGGGCCTTTGATTTAAAGCCAAACTTGTTATAGGTTAGATTTAACCATATGTGATGATATTTTCAGAATATTTGTTATTTTGAATACAGTTGTGTGATACGTTTGCTGCATCAGGTATTAGTTAACTGCTTTAATTATTTATTGTTTATTATGATACAATGCTAAAATTGTAGTAGTTTACATAACTGCTGTCTGCTGTATTAATAGTAATGGTAATATTAATTGTCAGATTATGTTGAATGTATTTCGCTTTGCCGATTCAGTGATGTTGGTTTCCCTGGCGTAACTGCAGTTGATATTCTGATGTACAATGTGACGATGAGCTAGTATTGTATTGTGTTTGCAGTGACAAATGTTGGTTGCCCAACGTTACATTGACGGCTCTTGTCCAGCGCGAGCTCTTTCCCAAGGCTCCCATGCCAATCCCTATCACCAGCAAGGAGGCCGACATTAAGTGAGTACAGCCTCATCTGTCTCACATTTGTTTACCTTCAAATTCAAATTTAGTTTTGCGTGCTGTGAACAGCTGTGGATGTGTGGTTAGATGGAGCTCAGTAATATTGACACCTTTTGTAACTAAACTGACATGGCGACTACCAAGAAGGCATCAGGCTAGGTTTGCTGCACTGATATTGAAAAATGTCAGTTTACTAGTACAAGTGTTTGAAATTTTATGGGCGTATGTTGTGATTGGTGTTGTTACGAAGAAGGTAGCTAGCCATAGAGGCACTCAGGTATGGCACGCATTGTCAAGGGATTACACAGTTTTACCTGCACTCCCAAACGTTTATCCACGAATGGAATGAACCATACCTGCTTTATTTTCCCAGCCGAAGCTGGTCCTCATTTATCGACCCCAGACGGATGGAAGGCTGAGTTGGCCTAGTCGCCATCACGGTGAGTAAACAGTCTGTTGAGGATTGCTAAGTGACAGCTATCAGTTGTTGGCTGCTGAAGCCATCATGCCTCACTGAGCAACTGGGGTGCAGGGTCTGAGCATCGATCTCATGACCTCTCGGACCACAAGCTGTGATGCTAACGACTGAGTTTGTGTGTCTATGGCAGGTCAGCTGCGAAGGCAGCTAAGCACAGTACTCAAGTCTACACTGATGCTAAGCCACCTACCACAACTGCTGCGTCAGTGCCAGCCAAACGTCCTACCCAGCCTTACGTCGACTACTTTGATGTGACTAACTAGAAGTGATGCTATAAGATGGCAGTGAACTCGTACCCAGGTTAACTTGCCCCCAGTGAACTCGTTCCCAGGGTTAGGTTTGGCATGATGTGTGTGTAATATTTGCTTTTCTGCTCATTTGTGCATGTTGCATGTTGAGTGCATTAGGTAAGTTAACTAACATATGAATATTGTGTTTACTTGGCTGTTTGTGTTGTGAAATATGTATTAACTGGATATGAGTGACTCAGATGCTGTGAAGTATAATGCTGCAGCATATTTTGAATGTTCAACGATGACTAAAGGTTGCTTAGCTCTGTCAGCCAGTTATTAGAGTTCAAATTTGTTTTGTGATAAAATTATTACCATTTCCTGTTAATGTGCAATATTGCTGAACAGGGATCTCATCAGATAATTTATAGCAGCCAACCAGCTTTTATTATGCTAATATATGTAATTATACCATTGGGGAATTTGGGAGTTTGAGCCCTTAACTTTTATTTAGGGGAATTTATGCAGCATTTTGTTATAAATTTATGGGATTTATAACAGAATGCTGCAGGTATTTATTATAGGGATTGTCTTTGGCCTGATTGAATGCTGTAAACGGTCTACTCGTTACAGAAACTACAAAACCAAGTCTTGTTGAACTCAGTTGGCGATCGTGACGCTACACACAGCAGGTCTACGTCGCGAGGGAGTAAGACAATCTGCTCCCAATGACTGGAGGGCTGGTGCAAATCGACTTACTATACATCACAATATCAAATCTCGGAACTGTAGCATGGCGTTCCTTCTTCGAAAAAATTACTTGTAACGATCAACTCATTTTTTAAAGTAACAAAGTGGAAGTACAAGTGAATGGCGAAAAAGTTACAAGTAAAAAGTACTCTTACGTTGGGAGTACTTTGTTACTTTAAAAAAGTAACTAAATGTTGCTTAAGTATTGTAAAGCGTTACTTTTACTTTGTTACTGGACAAGTCTGCTATTGTGCAGTTTATCTATTTTCCAAGTACTGTTATGTTGCAATTTTCGTCTGTATACTCTATGCCAAATATTGTAGAAAGAAATGGGCCAAAATTTGTTGAAACTACTAAAAACGTGGACTTTTTTTGGATCACAGTGTAGTTTTGATTATCATCAGCCAATCCGTGAAGTTACTGTTCAGTGATTTTTTGATTTGTGCATTTTTAATGTAATGTTTTTGACACATTTTGCCAAACTGCACCAAAATCTGCACAATTCAAAGTTGAATTTTAGACGTTTTTGCTGAAACCGTGCCCGATCTCGTTGACTAGCTGGCTTCCTTCATTGTTCTGAGTGCTTTGACACTGTTGGTTTGGTCATCTGATGTGTAAAAATGACCCCCGAAAAGACCTACCAGGTGAGTCGAGAAAACTAGCCCTAAGACTTGTTCAATTATAGTCAGCCTTGACTTTGTCAGACCTTAACCGATTTTCAAAATTCTTTCACTGCTGGAAAGACCATAAAATTTACAATCACAGCCCGGTACCCATCGCACCTTAAGTATGTTGTTGCACGACCTTTGGAAGTTAAAAAGTTTAAATTTGTCAAATGTTACAAAAGATGCAACTGAAAAATCATGTCTTATGTCACAAAAGTGAAACATTGCATGTCATATGATTAAAAGGATATTAATACTGTCATAATATTGCTTAATTGCCCCCATTTGCCCACACACATGCACCAGGATGTGGATGGTTGCATCGTCAGTGATGAAGTGGTCCATGTGAATGTCGATGTACGTTGTAAATTTGTATAACGCATAATCACCTACCAGGTGAGCGATTGCTAAGCCTCTAATGCACTATGTACGCTAGTAGCCTGAGAAACGAAAAGACTTGAGATCATGCGGAAAGCAGTCGACAGAACATGCCAGGTCTTGCAGACTATCTGGCAGCGAGTTCCAGGCCGACGGACCAGCAACAGGCAAACATTCAGCAAGCGCAGCTTCTGGTTGTCAACATTGTGCACTCACAGCTGAAAAGAACTCGCTGCTGGATGACACCCCATATCTTGTAGTAAACCAGATTGAGGTCTGGGTTGTTTGATGGCCCCAGATCTGGTCCAATGTAACAGGTGTAGCCTTCTCGAGAAATCATAGTGTCACATGCCCAATGTGCAGGGGTGCATGTCAAGATTTCGACCTGTGTACATAAAACTGTGTGTTGTTTAAAAGCATATTTAGCAGGAACCATAAACTGAAGTAATAAGTAAGTAAGTAAGATCCGTCAAAATGTGCACATGCAAAAATCATCACATGTTGTTTGCAGTCTGTTCCATATTTGTGGCAGATTTGAACCTTTCTAACTTCCCAGCGACATCAGTGAAAGAATTTTGAAAATTGGTTAATGTTTGACCAAGTTAAGACCGATTACACTTGTTCTGGTTCACTCAGTATGGAGTGTCGAGTGGGATGCTAAGCCTTTACTTACTCACTGCTGCAACTGTGCAGTGGCTCCTGACTCTTGTATTAGGAGTCACCCCCCACTTTGGCTTATCATGTGATTATACTGGTGTTGTCGTGTGTGATACCTGCTTTGCCATGATTTGCTGGTGAATAAATTGCCTTAAAGTGTGGAAAGTGGTTAGCTCACTATTTGTTGCTTGGCATGCTGAATCCGATTTTCATTAAAAGGTCATTTTCTCTTTGCTGTTATTCACTGAAATGAAGAAGTTTGTTTCTGTGTAGCCCGATTTGTCTGTGGTGGTTCTTGTCAGACTGTGTGGCTGAAGTGAATTCCAGCTATCAAAAAGCCTTCTCTAGACGCCGCTGAGGTCGGTTCATACCGACCCATTTCGAACCTGTCCATCGTCTCGAAGCTTCTCGAATGCATAGTTGCAGCACAGCTTACTGACTACCTCAAGTCAGCTGATTTGCTGGGTTTAGGCAGGCCGCACCACTCAACCGAGATGGCCACACTGCGGGTACTGTCCAACCTTCTCGTGGCTATCAACGATGGCGATGTTGCGGCACTGGTCCTCCTGGACCTGTCCGCTGCATTTGACACTGTCGACCACTCCATCTTGTGTCGGTGCCTGCAGTCATCATTCGGCTTGTTTGGTTCAGTGTTACGATGGTTCGAGTCGTATCTGCATTCTCGGTCGCAGTACGTCCGACATGGTCAGATGACGTCTGCGGTCCAGCATCTTCTTTGTGGAGTACCGCAAGGATCGGTACTTGGACATATTCTGTTCATTATCTACATGGCAGATCTGTTTGCTGTCGTTGAACTGCACGGTTTTTGTCCTCCCCTATATGCCGACGACGCACAGGTTTACGGCTCCTGCACACCCTCGGCAGTTCACGATTTCCAGCTGCGCCTGTCAGCCTTTCTCGACGATGTCGCTACATGGATGAAGACAAACTGACTGTAACTCAACACTAACAAGACGGACTTGCACTGGTGTACCACTGCCTGCAGTTTGCCTAGTTCATATTGTAACACAGTGGAGTGGTTCTGGTGGGACTGAAGCCTATCTCAGTGGCCAACTGGCTTCCTTCAGTGCTTTGACGCTCTTGGTTGGGTCATCTGGCCTGTAAAAATCGTCCCCGAAAT
>Ga0126335_1000446_pt1 | contig 19765 bp, 13 predicted proteins | sample OlaspJWI45metaG_FD_108409 | JGI IMG/M metagenome (GOLD analysis project Ga0126335, IMG submission 108409) | Marine gutless worms symbiont microbial communities from Oahu, Hawaii - Olavius sp. 1 OAHU.JWI-45 metaG | ecosystem: Host-associated > Annelida > Digestive system > Unclassified | place... | reverse complement strand
GCGGACCAGCTAATGATGGATGTCGAGTATACGCTCCAGGCTGCCGGTTACAGAAATATTGCCAAATTATAATCCCAGCACTCTCCTACTGTAACCCCAAATTTAAACCTAACACTAACCCTGACCTTAACCCAAAACCACAGTCCTTACCGCAGTTCTTCCGTTAATGCTAACAAATATGACGAAATTATGCACCAATGTGCTCTACATGACGCAATATCAACAAATAACAACTGTCACGTGATTACAACTGTAGACCAGTCGCGAGGCCCAACAACACTGCTGGGATTATAATGTGGCGATATTTCGCTACTGGCAGCTGGGACCGTATTCAGGATCATTGATGTTAAAAACATTAAATAGCAATAAAAAAAACATAAAAACCTGTTTTTTAACTTTTAATAAAAACATTAAAACCATGCATAAAAACATAGAACTCAATCACTGTCTGATCCTCCCAATCAATGTTCACCTCAGTGTGATCGATGTTTGTCCTCTTCTCTGTCAATAAATTAAAAACATAAACCTAGTGCTGTAAAGACTGGAAAGTACTGAGTGTTGCAGGTCGAAAAAAAGATAATCACAATTTGCCAAAGAGAAATGCATCACATTTGTATATGGATGCTTTAACAACAACAAAAACACAACAATAAAAACACAAAAAAAACATGTTTTTAAACTTTTCTTTAAAAAACTCAAAACATTTTCTTCATCTATGTTTAGAGTGAATGATGACAATGTGATTATACAGCTTGCAAAGATTCGCATCGGCCACGACGGTTCTGGGGTGGGTTCCGGCTGGTTTCTGGACGAGGTCAAAGTTGATATCCCGTCTAAAGGAGAATGCTACACATTCGCCTGTCATCGGTGGCTGGATAAGGATGAAGATGATGGACTGACTGAGATTGAGATCGAACCTACGTCTGTAGAGAAAGGAGCCATCCGTAAGTTATTTTGCACAGAAAATTTATATTAGGGATGCTCACAGTAAAGAGTAGTAAAATGCAACTTGTAAAGATTCGTTTATTTCATTCATTTATTCATAATTATTTTGAAACAATGTATTATCACATTGTAAAGGCATTCGGCATTCGTCTAGATCGATATACAGTATATATATATCGTAGATTATCCAGATCGGACCATCTCTAGCACTGACTAATGTGATCGAGTGATGGTCCTCGGTTAGTAGTTTTGGTTAACAGGTTAATAAATTAACCGAAAACAGCATCCAAATACAGCATCTCTAACGTCTATGCCTTTGCCTTCCGCCACCTACATAGGCTCTGGAGGCATTATGTTGTCGTATTGGGTTGCCCTGGTGTGTCCGTGATTCTGTCTGTCTGTCACTTTGTCTTGAAACTGGAGCGACAAAAGTAATCAGAGGCATATCTAAAAATTTGCTATGGGGGACAAGTAGGGGGTCTGGGGAACAAAAGTTTCCCAGTGGAGTCCAGACGCCGAGCCCTGGAGGGTCTTGGGGCGAAGCCCTTCCCATATAGACATGCATCTACATGTATGTCCCCCCTAACTATGCCTCTGAACGTAATCTTTAGACGAAAAAAATATGAATGATCTTCTGGAAGTTCAAGAAAAATCGCATAGTGGAGTGGCTGGACAAATTGCTATTTTGTGTTGGTTGCAGGCATACCGTACGAAATCACGGTGTGGACAGGAGACGTGCGTGGGGCCGGGACAGACAGCAATGTTTTCATACAAATGTACGGTGAGGGAGGAAAGACTGAAGAATATATGCTTCGTAATCGTACCGACAATTTTGAACAGGGACAATCTGACAAGTTCAAGGTAGTGCATTACTGGCACAGACTTACAGTTATTGTGGCTTATAACAAGTCAAATTGAAGTTGGTCGTCGGACCTTGGATCATCCCGTGTAAAAGACGCATTGGGCCACACATCGATACTGGTCTCCTCCGTCAACACAGCTCTCTGATGCTTTTTCCATGACTTGCCAATCTCGTTTAAATCTTGTCTTGTGGTGTTGAAGTTAAAGGTGACAGTATAAACGTAGAGGAGTCCTGATATAGCATCTGTTCGTGAGGGAACCTCATCTCAGAAGCGCTCAGGTGTGGCACGCGTTGTCGAGGGATCACACAGGTTTATACGCACACTCATGCATTTATCCTGGAAGGGAGTATACCACACCTGCCTTTACCTTCTCAGCCAAAGCTGTTTTCCCATTGATGAAGTTATTTTGTGCATTTTGCATTTATTTGACGGCATTACATTTGGTCAGATTTCATTTTTACTGCTATAGCAACAAGTAAGGTGACTACCATCACAGGGGTCCTCAGTGCTCCGCCATAGGTCGCCATGATCAGGGGGAATCTCAACAAAACCTGCAGGTTTGATGTCGTTATCATCATCATTACAGCAGAGCCCCTACCTGCACAAGTGCTGCTGTTTAGCTGCCAGTGACGTCATGTTACTATGTATAGGTAGCTCCATTCTGCCTACAGTGCCAGCTGAGCGTGCTAAGGCCTGCAGCGCCGCCGCCTTAGCTGGCACATTTGTGTTGTGTATTATTATAGCAAAGCACAGTTCATGATGCATAATTTGTAAAGCAGTGCATAGTTTACTGGAAAAGTTCAGGTATCATCCTCAGGCGATGGGCTACGTTCATGCCACTTTCCGCATTTCTACTATTTGTCGTTTCTGCGGTAGCACATGGAAAAGAATGTGCTCTTTTTCGAGTTTTTCGGCCATTTTTCGCATTGTTTGCAAATTCTGCCACAATTAAAAACTTTTTCCAAAAATTTAAGTGTGCAGATCATCGTCGTACTAGATACCATTTTTATGCCAACTTTGATGTTCTTAGTCTCATATCGCTTGGAGAAAAACCAGTCAAAACATTCAGCTTATTTCGCAATCCGTGAACCTCAGTATTTAAATCCTGACATTTCTTTGAGTATCTGAGCTTTATTAGTGTCACTAGTATGTTGTCTGACTTCGGATTAGACTTTATTTTCATGCTTTTTACACAGTGAGTTTTTTCTGTTATTGGGTAGTGGGTACTTGTGACAGTATTATTGTGCGTCTTGTACCATGCTTGCTGGTGAATAAACAGGCATGTTTTGTAGTCTGTTTGTGTACACATACGTACATTAATTCATTAATTGATTCAGTTGAGTGAACTTGTTTCACAGATTGAAGCAGGAGATGTTGGGCCGCTGTTGAAGATCAGAGTCGGTCACGACGGTAAAGGTGTTTTTGCCGGATGGTTTCTTGAAAAGGTTTTTTGTACTCTTTGTATAAATTGTTTATTGCAGTTACTGCAGAAAACCATGTACACTGTGTCGGGAAAAAAGTACACCTGAGACAATATTCCATAAAAAACGTCAAATGTCAACACTTTTTAACAAAATTATGTGTACTGTGCACTGAATAAGTCTTTAAGTTTTCAGGCATAAAGGCTATGGCCTGCGCCTTCGTTTAAACTTCTTTTGCTTTGCTTATAAAAAACCACAAAATTTCGTTAGAAAGTATTCATTAACAGTGGAGATATTAATCTTCAAAATATCAAAACGACAAAATATCAGTTTCCGTCACGTTATTTAGTGCGGTCACTGGTCTGGAAGTGACCTTTGCTAACAGGACAACGCTGCTGCCCATAGAGCATGTGAAAATCGTGCAGCTGTAATCCACAAAACATGAGACTTTATTGCTTCAACTCCCTGGCCAGCCAACAGTCCTGGATTACCGGATCTAGGGAAAGCTGCAGAAGCTGTGTACTGCAGCCGGATTTATGACGTCGCCCAGCTGAAGTCGCGTCTGTTTAAAGAGTGAGAACATTCCAACCAAGTGATCAGTTAATCATTGATGAAGCAGTCAGGCAGTGACGTTCACATCTTCGAGCTTGCATTTGAGCACTTGGAGAATATTTTGAACACATGACTTTCAATATGTTTGACTTTTGCACTTCACCGTCACATGTCTAAACGTTGCCAATAGTAGACACTTTATGTTTTTGGGTACAGATTATACTGAAAGTTGGTGATTTGTTTGCAGTTAGAAGTAATTTAGTTAAAATCCGACGTTGTTTGCCGAAGTTATAAAAAATTTTACACTGGCTTACTTTATTCCCAGACACAATGTAGTAATACTACTACTTTTCCGTTGCGTTCCACGATCCATACTCCACGTGCTATTTATACAGCGTTTTATTTTAAAAAAACGTCAAGAAATGTTCACAAAACTATGGCCAAAGTAATTTGGTATAGGCCGCATCGAATTCTTCTCTCCTGGCTGTTGGAGGATTGGGACCCTTATCAAATACAATGTTTCATGGATTTCCAATAGTCTTTACTCCAGACAGGATCATTGGGCGAGCGAGGTTGGACAACCCCCCTACCCACCAGATGAGACCTTTATGTTGGCCATTTAACTATCGTCTGGCCCCAGATGAGACATGCAGTCCGCTATATTCTTGGACCCCACCTTATAGTGGAAAGTAACATCATACTCTTGTATGGCCAAGGCCCATCTCATTAGCTTGGCACTCTTAGGTGCCACATCAGTCAAATAAATAATGGGATTGTGATCAGTGTATACTACTGCCGGCTTACCAAAAATTCACTTTCTGAACTTCTTTAAAGGCACAATGTAGTAATACTACTACTTTTCCGTTGCGTTCCACGATCCATACTCTACGTGCTATTTATACAGCGTTTTATTTTAACAAAACGTCAAGAAATGTTTACAAAACTATGGCCAAAGTAATTTGGTATAGGCCGCATCGAATCCTTCTCTCCTGGCTGTTGGAGGATTGGGACCCCTAGCAAATACAATGTTTTATGGATTTCCAATAGTCTTTACTCCAGACAGGACCAGATCCGTTCAGCCGTTTTTGCAGGCACGTTATTGACTGCCAATGACATACCACGCTACGGGAACATCAGTCGCAATAGTCCGCAAGCCATGCATTCGATGCCGTCTAAAAAGTTAAACAAGCAGCTCAGCTGTCGCTGACAAACCGCCCTATGCTTGTGCACATCGAAGAACTGCCCTCTGGTGAATGACTGCGATCTACTAACCTGATTTTCAGACTTTTACCTACCCCTGTCCCACTTGACGTCCTCATTGAAGGGGATCCTTTCGAGCTGTTGGGTTCATATTTGATATTGGACAACTAGAATGGCTGGGCTACAATGTGGTGAAGGTCGTACTCAGTCATTTGGGCACAATACATCAACGTGACCGACACACAGACAGCCACGTCGCCATAGCAAATGGCGCCCTAACGCACTGGCGTCGGCGGCAAAAACGTGACTGAAATAAAAGCATAAAACTTCTGTGGTGTAGATCCTAATTCAGCGTCACCCTACAAAGAGTTCAAAGCGCCGCCATGTAAAGAGACGTGGCTCAGGCTCTGTGAAGAGAGGACGAGCAGGTCGAGCGGCTGATGAGAACGGTGATAGCGATGATGGGGCGATGTCTGCCAGGAGTCATCGGAGAAGATACAGTCATGTCGATGACGACGAACGGTTTGTCGCTGTATTGTGTAGAAGGTAGAAGGTGAAGGTAAAGGTCATGCACTTGATATAGCGCCCGTTAATGAAGGCATCTCACTACAGAGGCGCTCAGGTATGGCACGCGTTGTCGAGGGATTTCACAGTTTTACCCGCATACCCACGCGTTCATCCACGAATGGAATGTACCATATCTGCTTTTGCCTTCCCAGCCGAAGCTGGACCTCAGTGCGGACCCCAAAGGGATGAAATGCTACGTTAGCCCGGGCATCACCACAGTGGGTAGTAAACAGTCTGCCCAGGACTGCTACATGACGGGTATCACAGTTGGTAGCTGTTTAAACCGCCGCGCCCCACTTGGCCACTGGAGTTCAGCGGCTATAAGCGTCGAACTCGCGACCTCTTGGGCCATGAACCGCGACACTAACCGCTGAGCCACCCAGTCATCTAGGTCCTTATACTTTTTATGCCTCTTCTCTGCCTGCCTCTGTGTGAAAGAGGCATATATCAATCGTCCTGAGCCGTCATTAGTGTGCCGTTGACTCCTGACAGACAGACAGAAAAAGCCACCTTTTTCCGTACATATTATTATACAGGATTTTACCACCTGCGTTTCCCCGTGTGAGTTCCGGGGCTTAGAATAGACCCACTCAGTCTTCTGGCCCGATGTCATAAGAGGCGACTAAACCAGTCACCTCTCAACCTTCGTGGCCTCATCTGGTTACTGCTGATGGACCGGAGTGAAAGAGGGAACATTCGGAAGAGGGGCCTTGGATCTCGTGGGAACCCTTCCGCAAGAACTCAGCTCTTTGCAGCTGACAGACGAACCAGTCATGGTTCAAAGAAAGAAGAAACCCTCAGGCGCCCAACGGAAGCACCTGAGGAAACAGAAAAAAGCACCATATAACAGTTAGAGACCTCCTAAGGTTTTTAACATCTTCACAGAGGTTTCATAGTACCCTGGTAAGAAATACCAGGGGCTTTACTGGGGGATGGACTATGGGCCCATCTGCGGCCTGGTACTACGAAGGACAACTTCGCCTCCACCGAAACTGGAAACTTACCACCTGCGTTTCACAGTCGCATCTCACTCTTTGGATGTAATGCCCTAGCTCTAAAATGCATGTTAAAACTATATGATTTAATAGATACGGCAATTGAAAGTCACATTAGACAGTCCATCACTCAGTCGAACCAGATCCTACTGTCTGAAACTGCCTCCTCGAGTTCTTACGATGAAAGTTTTGCGGCATCAAGCATCGCCAGTTAAAACGAAGAAATTCACATGAAACACTGTTTCTGGTTGAGTTTATGATACGATGCTGTGAAATGCGCAGGATATTCTGTGTGCTGTCAGAATTTCACGTGCATCCTATATATGGTGAATATTATAGCTATGCTGTGCGTACGATAGGTCTTGGTCGAGAACGCGGGAGTCGAGACGTCGTAGTGACCGTGAGAGTGATGCTGGACAACGAAGAAAGTCTTCATCTGGCGGAAAACTACCGCCATCGGACAGCGATTCCGACCACGCGGGGTCCATATCCGGTTGCCGGACTTCTCGGACCAGACGGCATCGGATCTCGGACTCTGACGATGAAGACAGGTTTTCAAAGTCCGCAGGAGCTCGAAAAAAGTCCTCCGCAAAGTTGGAAACACGCAGAGGGGCGTTTGAAACCGGACGTCGTGGGTCCAAGGCCAGAGCAAACCAGGTAGTTTTGGATGAAGAGGGCAAATTCATGGCCTGGGGATTAGATCGGCAAAAGTCCATGCAAGGCCAGGATCAGACTCGGGGAGGCCTACGACGTCGGAGCAGTCGCTTTGATGATGATGATGGTGATGATTCTGATGGCTCAGAAGAGGACAGAAATCGGCGCCAAAGCCGTGTGGGAGAGGACCATGAAGGTTTGGACTTTGGAATTTTAGGTTTGGACTGGAATTTTGTCCTGGAAAATGTTGTTGATTTTCGTTCCCTTTTCAGATTAAAGCACTCAATTAACAAGTTGACTTCTCTTTAGATTTCTCGAGTGTTTAGGTATTTATGGTTATTAGGTTGCATCGAATGCATGAGATACAATGCAGACTATTGTTACTGATGTGCTCGATGTGTGTCTGGCAGTCTGTTCGTCTGTCTGTCTGTAAGTCTGTCTGAACTCAGTGGTGCATGCAGCGTGTGTGGGGTCATTCAGTGCAGCCTTTGTCGAATTACTTTGGCCTCTAGTTATTGTGTACTTTATTTTATGTCGTATACGAAAGGCTGCGGAAAGTGTTTGTATTTGCTTGGTATGTCCAGTTCAGTGTTTCTATTACTAGTTGTACTGTCTTATCTTTCTCCTGGACAAATACATTGATTGACTGATTTGTTGGTTGACTGAAGGTTGGTGGTCATCAAGGGATCGCAGAAAATCTCTTCAGAAGCGTGATCAAGAGCTGACACACCGAAAGAATCGTTTTGAAGAAGAAGAAGATGAAGATGGAGGGCTGGATGATGTGGAAGTGGAAGAGTACTGGTTCGTCTGCAGTCGTTGGTTTGCCAAGGGTGAAGATGATGATAAGATTGTCCGAGAATTACTTCCAACTACGGAGGACGGGCAGCCACTGGACACTGGATTGCAAGGTATGACACTATAATACTATACTGGTCAATATTGTATAAATATTGACTGTTAGCCTCGGTTAGGGGACACATTTTTATTGCTGAATTTTGACTGGAGTTATCACTCAGTATTTGTTTGTTACGTCATGACAACGAATTGTGGACTACATGATACTTTTAGATCCCATAACATATATCCAGATAAGCCTGTATCTTCATCAACCTCACAACTGGTCATGCCATGCATGCGCCGCTCTACATTGCTGACCGTGCCTTCACTGTCACTGCACCACGTTCGTGGAACAGTTTACCTGACTCACTACACAAACTGTCGTCTTTTGTTAACTTTAAGAAACATTTGATATTCTACCTGTTCACTAATTCGATTGTGCAACATGACATTTGATGTGAAGCATTCTAGTGGCGGCTTGTGTTGCTTGCGGCGCTGTGTAAGTTGTCAGCTACTGACTTACATACGTCTGTGTGAACATTGCATTAAGTTAGCTGACAAACCTGTTGTGCAGAAATTGACTACACGGTGCGAGTATTCACCGGTGACAAGGTGGGAGCCGGCACCGACGCCAATGTCTTGATTGCGATGACTGGGGAGTTCGGAGACAGCGGCGAACGAGAACTGTCTGACTCGGGCAACATTAACAAGTTTGAGAAAAACCAGGAAGACGTGTTTAGCGTCACGGCGGTTGAGCTGGGACGTCTGAAGAAACTCAGAATACGCCACGATAACAAGGGTGGCGGGGCTGCTTGGTACCTAGACAGGGTGGAAGTTGAAGACCCAAAGAATAATAAAACGTGTGTATTATATTTTATTTATGATCACTTTTTTCTAGTGAATCTATTTAAGGATTGTTTGTTTCACAAAAGAATATTTTACAGAGATATATTATATGGAGAGATTCACATTTTTCATTTATTTGATTTTGATTAAAAACGACGTTTTATGTAGTACAAATCGGCCAAAAACCTGTTTTTTGTAAACATGTTTTCTACAGAGAAATAATTATTTGTTGTTTTATAATGCATTTAATGACATCGAGCACATATGAAATGCCAAAAACGAAATATTTTTACTGCTATACGAACGTTGAAACGTTGTCATATAGATACAAAAACAAATTGTTTTTTTTCAAGGTAATGTGGCAGCCATAAGGTGAGCAGTAAATTATATTTGGCTGCAGACTATCTCTGCATATTGTGTGTCAAACACTATAGAAAGCAGTCAGCATTTATAGAAACTAATGTAACATTAACGCTAAGCAGGGGATTTATATCTGGTACACAGTGTATGCCCTTTAATTAGAAAGCAGCAAGAGGGGGTCAAACCTTTGCAAATATTGCAAAAATTATGACGATATCTGCAACTTTAGGTACGTGTTTCCGTGCCAGCAATGGTTGTCGACGAGCAAAGGTGACGGTCAGATATCACGAGAACTCGTACCCTATGATCCGTCGACGAGAAAAAGCGTCGCTGAAGCTATGCTCGAAGATCGTGGTCAGTTGGGAAAAATTCTTTACAATGTCGGCTTTCTTCGATGCAGCTGGATTTTGACATATCTGTTTTGCTTGCAAATTGTCCATAAAGAAAGTAAAGGTAAAGTTCATACACCTGATATAGCGCCCCTTAGTAAAGGAACCTTACTGCAGAAGTGCTCAGGTATGGCACCCTTTGCTGAGGGATTTCAAAGTTTTACCTGCACACCCACGCATTTATCCACGAATGGAAGGAACCATACCTGCCTTTGCATTTCCAGCCAAAGTTTCCCAGAAGTCCTCATTTACCAACCACGGAGGATAAAAGGCTGAGTTGGCCTAGGCACTACCACGGAGAGTAAATAGTCTGCCCAAGACCGCTACGTGACGGTATCACAGTTGTTAGCTGCTCATGCCATCACGCCTGACTGGGCAACTGGAGCACAGTTGAGCGTCGAACTCACGACCTCTCGCTCTGCAAGCCACAAAGCTAACCAGTGAGTCACCGAGTCACCCAATGTTAGCTATAGCTTTTGAGTACACAATAAACTGTGACATATCTAAACTTATCGGGCTGCATTGAATACATGAGCTGCGGACTATTGCGATCGATAATCCCGGCGTCTGTCAGTCTGTCTGTCACGCGGCTTCACGCACCTTTGCTATGCAAACACGGCTGAATGAGAGTGTGGGGGTCTAATAAACACTGTATTAGATGGGGTCCCAATCCCCCTAAGGAAGTTGTGAGGGAAAGGGGGATTTCGCCCATTGTACAACACATGATATCGGCTGACCGGATTGTGATGCAGTTTGGAGTGAAGATGTTTGTGGGCCAAAAGCACGTAGTATTAGACGGCTAGGGGAGGGAGATTCGATGCGGCCTTCGTCAAATTACTTTTGCCACTGCTTTCTAATAGTGTTAATTGTGTTATAGCGTTAAAGACGACGTACCAGGTGTTCGTTCGTACCGGTGATAAACTTGGAGCCGGAACGGATGCTAACGTTTATGTCATTCTCTATGGTGAAATCGATGATACAGGTTGGTAAAACAGTATGTTAATCGGTTTTTTTTGTGCGATAATCGTAATTCTGTATTTATTTTGTGCAGCGTCTTTGCTGGTATACTTGTTCAGTCTATAGGTCTTTTCTTTCATAGCTTTCTCTCTCTCCTCAACACGTTCTGATATTATGCTCACTAGGTCTTTTGAAGTTTTTTGCATGTGTCACTGTTAAGCACAGCAGATTAAGTTGGCTGCAGCTGGCTTTTAGTTTTTAGGACCTTAAATATCAGGAGATTTTGTGATTCTCACAAAACGTTGTGATACTGCTTTAATGCTTTTATTTTCGCCCAACGAGAAGTAGTGGGGTTGATGCCCACATTTTCCACCATGTTAGGAAAGCACCCAGGTGACTCAAGGTAACCGAAGCATGAGGAAAACCCCTCTCCGGTAGAGGTCAGACGACAAGGATGAATGTGTAGATATTATATTATATGCGAAAAGACATGGTTATACAAGCCTCTATCTCACGACGACTGACAATGTCCTCTCATCTCATCTCATACTTTGTGTGTCTTCTCTTCTGAATGTCAATCTTATTTATATACTGTATTATGGACTTTTCAAAACCATTATATGTTAACCCTATAACATCTCTGTTGGCAATAATAGCGGACGTAGTTGCTCAAAATTTACAAAGTATCTGGCTTTACTTGGACAATTTCCCAAATTTTGTAAATTGTAAAGTTATGGTGTCTTGTGCAGGAATCATTGCAATATTATAAATTCGCTGCTGTGTTTTTTCACAGGTATGATAAACTTGAAATCGTCGAGGACAAACAAGAACAAATTTGAGCGTAACAAAGTGGACGAGTTCGTCATTGAGGCTGTTGATATTGGCGAACTGAGGAAAATCAAGTGAGTTTTGTCCTTTTGCTGTAAAAGTGTTTGTAAGTCGATTGCATATAGGATAGGTCAGTGATGGGTGCCAACTACTTCAAAAATAGATTAACTACAACTACTCTTTCACCTACTTTGTTGTAGTTAAACTAAATTATAGTTAACTGCTTTTGTATCAAAGTAGTTATATAACTACCTTTGGCTAACTACTTTCAAGTAGTTAACTACTTTTCAACTACTTTGCAACTACTGTGCTATAATATCAGAATGGCAGACTCGGTACAAAGTCGTAACGTTGGACCATGTCAATGAAATCGCGCAACAAATGCAGTGAAGAAGAGAAATTAAAATTCGTAAACAGAACATCACAGTTCAAACACCGTAGGCCTCCACATCCTGTAAATTCAAGTCATTATAGGAGGTCCCCTGTTGAAACTGTCTACTTAAGTTTATACCGCATGAAGACCAGTTTCTTGGACATGCAGCGACATGGCACCAAGGTCTGTCCTGTGTAGTTAAACAGTCGTTCAACAGCAGCATCACTTGGTAGTGCAGCACTGTACTTCAGAAACTCCTGCGCCAAGTGTGGATACTGTAACAGTGACGACGTGCTGGTTTCCATGCTGCTTAAGTACAGTCTACAGGGTGGGCCAAATTAAACGGGGCCACTCATTTCAATAGCTTGTAACTCTAGATGTACTGATCAGATCTAAACTGTTTTTCGCACGCCTCAGCGTCATTTCGTTCCTAGTCATAATCTTCATCTATGGCTATTAATTTACGAGAATGCCGCAGCGCCATCTTGCGAATGGAAATGACTATGAAAACATTCTCTGCCCTTATTAAATTGTACAAAAAACCAAACAAAAGTTCTTACTTTCTTAAAAGACGATGGCGATCGTTATTTATTACCATACCTTTCATTCAACTGATGGCGCCACTTTATTTTGCGTAATCAAAGTGTGCAGATTATGTTATTATATTAAGAATTAAATGACCTAGTTTTTTGCCAAAAATAGTGAAGATCCGAGCAGCACTTCTGAAGTTATTAGCTGCAATGCGTGGCCCCGTTTAATGTGGCCCACCCTGTATTACATTACATTACATTATATTAGAGTTATTTAGAGTGGCCTAAAGTACAAATACTGCTAAACCACTACTATACACGGTGTGCAGAACTAGAAACCGACAACAGTTAGGAAGGAAATGATCGGGAAAACTGTTGCCAACTTTGAGTGCACAAATGCTTTCATGAAACCCAGCAACTAAGTAAGCAAGTTAGTAATTAAGTAATTTGTTAACCACCACAAAACAAAACAAAAAATATTGCATTATATAATACTTTCTAGTTGTAACTACTATAATGCAGTTTAACTACCTGGTAGTTAACTACTTGAACAATTAACTAACTACCACTCAACTACCAACTACTTTTTGAGGTTAAACTTTTTCATCAACTACTTCAGAGTAGTTTAATTACGCATAGTACCTACTAAGTAGTTAACTACTGCCCATCACTGCTTAATAGTGATGCTTAGCTTCGTAGATACTTCAGTTCTGTTTCTGCTTAAGCGAAAAACATTGTTGCACAAAACGATATTGAACGCTAATAAATGTCACTCAATTTTGGGTGTTTTTTGTGCAACAAAACTAATGTAAGTGGAGTTTTAAGAGCTATTTATCTAACTCTAGTAATGTCTTAAAAGCTACTTAAAAATAAGTGGTACTTGATTAATTGGCGTGTTCAGTGATGTTTGTGTATAGTTACAGTTACAGTTGTAGGCCAATAGAGCAGTTATTGTCGTGAAATTACTTTGCATAGAATTGGTCACGACAACGCCGGAGGTGGTGGAGCATGGTTTTTGGAGAATGTTGAGATCGATTGTCCGTCTCTCGGCAAGAAATGGTTCTTTCCACACGGGCGATGGTTGGCCAAGGACGAGGATGACGGAAAACTGGAGAGGGAACTGTTTCCACAGGATATGGCTACCGAAGAATACAACCCATGTATGTCACTCTATGAGAATATTCATTTAAAATGCACCGAGTCTCCTTGCATACGATGTCTACTGTTAAGACTGCATTGAATGCATAAGATGCAGACCATTGCGATCGATGATCCAGACTTCTGTCAGCCTGTTTATCTGCCACGTGGGTGCGCTGTGTGCAAAAACGGCTGAAAGAATCGACTTCCTGTTTGGCGTGGAGACTCTTGGGGCCTAAAAACATGGAATGGGGGTTTCCATCCCCTACGGTGAGGACGTGGGGGTTCAATACGGCCTTTGCTAAATTACTTTGACCACTTGTTTTATTTAATTTGTATTTATTGATCTGTATTTAAGAATTAGTTTACTAACGTTATCTAAAGCTTACACACTGTTCTCTTTTAGAGCATATTTTCGTGACAGTTTACGATAAAATGCCATTTATATGTGTATGTTTATTACTCAAACTAGGTGTTGCTAACTTCAGTGAGCTCCCAACAAAATCAAATCACTTCTAGAGTTTAACGTAGGACACATTTGTGTCAAGTCAGATCAGTTTTTGATAGACAGTTTTACTGCTTATTTAAGCTCTGCAGAATCGGAATAGCACGGTCTTAAAGAGCACACAGAACTGAGACAGTGTCAGTGATGGGTCACGAACTGACAACGGTAGTGAGTTACACGGAGTCAATGAACCAGAAACAGCCAAACTCCCTAATGATTGCATGAGTACAAGAATTGCGTTTGTTGTCTCTTTATAGACGTTTTCTGTCTAGAATGTGTCTGTATTTTTCTACGTGTAGTATTTTTATACAATTTGCATTTTAACTGAGTTTTAATTTTATGTTGACGTATGGCATTAAAGGTTGTAAGTAAAACTGCTGTTATAACGCGGTTACGCTTCACGCTAGCACCAACATCAGTCACTCTCGGTTCTGGTTTATGGGGACTGTGGCATTAGCTAGGTTATTGTTATCCACAGCCAGCGCTAAGGCCTGCTCTGAGGCTATAGGTCCAATGCGCAACTTCGATTAGGCCTACGCTTTTTATCACAATTACTAGCACAGCATGTGCGCGGAGCGTGAATGGAGCGGTGAGCAGATGTCACAGAAATAGGTCGGAGCGAAGAGCGGCAATTCTGCCGCCTCTGCTCCGCTTACATGCTCTGATTATTAGTAATGATGTATAGTCATTCAGAGCATGGGGGCACGTGCCCCCAACCGCAGTTTTGCCAGATCTCGGAATTTGCAAGATTTGGGGTGAAACACCGCTTAGTTATCGTATCAGACTGACGCAGCTGCAGCGTGTTGCTGCGTCGAACTATGACGCTTCAGTGCGTTTGTCTTGTGTTCGTTTTTGCGCCGTTCTGAACCGCGATCTGATCGGGTAAGTAGCGAAAACCAAGGACTGAAAATTACCGCGTTGCAATTCATCTTAGTTCACGTTGCTGTCGTCCAAAAAATCAGCATGTTGATTGTTGACATTCTATGATGCAAAACGGATATTCTAGCCATTTTTTCATTATTTGTTCTTAACTTAAAATCATGATTGTTGCATGTCTTTGACTGTTGATACAGTTAAATGCCAGTTTACGATATTTGTGCTGTTTTCTTGCGAAGCATGGCTGTGAGTTATGATGTATTTGTTGCCAAATTTAAAGAGGCCAAAGTTATTTGGCGAAGGCTACACCGAATGACCTCGCGCACACCGCCGACTTGAGCTGCGTGACAGACAGACAGACAGACAGTCACCACGATTATCGGTAACAATAGGCTGCATCTCACGCATTCTATGCAGCCTATTAATACAGCCTAACATTTTAACTTTGCAATGTTTCTTTCTCTCTAATATTAAACATTCGAGCTTGTATTTCATCGTTATTATACGTTATCGCGTAATTATCGTCATAATTTAAAACGCACATTTTAAAATGCTGATTAAGCTTCATATTGATAATGTTCGTTACCCTAGTTTTCAACGATTTGCTATTTATTACACAGAAAAATTGCACGCGGTAGATTTTACCGATGGCTATAATAAAATTGCGTGATTTAAAATAATTTGCGCATATTGTACGTTAAAGTGTAGGCGTATTGTGTGGTTAATAATAAACAAATTTGTATAGCGCCATAAGGTCGTAACTTTAGAGGCGCTGGGGGCAGGCAGCGTGTTAGTGAGCAGAGAAAGAAGAGAAAGCCTGGGAGAAGCGGAATGTCTTAAGCCTGGACTTCAAAACTGCAACAGAGTCACTATTAAGAACAGTTTTCGGTAGTGAGTTCCAGACAGCTGATGCAGAGCATCGAAAAGCGCGTTTCGCAGACTATTGTTACCGATGTGGGCGATGTCTGTTCGTCACGAATGCACTGAATGAGCCCGCTGAGACTCAGCTTCATTGTGCGGGGTCATATTCAGTGCAGCCTCTGCCAGATTACTTTGGCCTCTTTTTTGTATTTTGTACTACTGTGCATGACAGCGTATTTTGCATGGACAGATTTCTAGCATGTGAGCTACAGTCTTTGTGTAGTGCAGAAAATGCCAATTTTATGACAGTATGTGTGTGTTATTGCTCCGTTCTTTGTGATTTCTTATGCTTTTTCTCCGCGTTTTTTTCTCCGTTGCTTTTTCTGTTCTGCGGAATGAGCTCGTAGAATTCCAGAAGTCTTTGGCAGTTACGTCATTGATCAGCCTGGCGTGTAGGCTCCTAGCTGACGAAGTGACTGGGTGGCTTAGTGGTTAGCTTCGCGACTTGCAGCCTGACAGATCATCAGTTCGACGCTACCTTGTACTCCAGTTGCCCAGTGAGGTGTGACGGCTTGAACAGCTAACAACTGTGATAGCTGTCACGAAGCGATCTTGGGCAGACTGTTTACTCACTGTGGTGGTTCCTAGGCCAACTTAGCCGTCTATTCCTCCGGGGTCGGTAATGAGGACCAGCTTTGGCTGGGAAAGCAAAGGGGGGGGGGGTAATCTTCATTCCATTCATGGATAAACGCGTGGGTTTGCAGGTAAAACTGAAATCCCTCGACAACGCGTGCCATACCTGAGCGCTTCTGTAGTGTGGTTTCTTTACTAAAGGGCGCTACGTCAAGTGTATGACCTTTACCTTTACCTTTTGCTTTTTGGGCGAACGGTAATTAAGTCACACTTACTCACCTAGCCTATACTTTAGCTCGCCAGTCAGGTGCATAGCCAGGTGTACAAGTAGGGTGCCAGCGGGGTCCAGAGACAGAGTCACGTTGTGTCTGAGGGGACGAAGCTAGAGATAAATGCGGAGACTTCGAAAATACGCGTATGGATACCAGATAAGCAAAATAAGCTTATAGGAAAATTTTTGCGCAATTTTACTTACTACTGCCAGTCTATTGAGCAACAGAAAATTTACGGACGACGACGGTGGACGTACACTCATGTCGCACCCCGCTCCTTCTACGCCAGTTCTTTCTCGACTCAAACATTTGCCATAGTTCAGTACTCGGCAAGCATGCATGTTTTACCACGACTGGGAACGCTTCGCCCGAGGACGTGGGTGTGGAGACGTTTTTTCCAGTCTTCAGAAAACTCGTTGTTTTGTCCGTTTTTAATGTTTTACTGACCTTCGCTGTATTTGTCGCCGTTCTTCGGCGGTGATAGAGTTACGCTATTCTGGCGTCTTAGTAAGAAAGTAGCATAATGTCTTGGATTCGCTACGGATTCTACCCTAAGGTGTCAACAAATTTGATGAAACCAACATTTATGTTTGCAGCGACCCTCATTATCTACGCCCCCTATGCTGCGAGCAGGTATTGTTTTTGGCGGCGTCTGTGTGTCTCCGCACACAATATCGAAAACTACTGAGCGGAAATCAATCTAACTTGGTAGGAATATGTCCCATGGTGAGTGCTAGAAGTCAGTGGAAGTTGGTAACATTTGACATTAACCTTTGACCTTGAGAGTTATTTGTCTTTTTTATTTTACTTGTCCATAAATATCTCTACCACTGTTAGGAGTTTCGAATGCCTTAACATAGCAACTTCATTTTCGGTGTGAAGGTACATTTTCAGAATATCTAGGTCACCTTTGAGTTTCTAGGTCATCGGGTTGATACCAAGATCACGACAGCGAAAAACCGACCGCGCGCAGGTATGCGCTTCTCTCGGACACAGTTTAATACCGGGCGCAGCCGGCTGGGCCGGAGTTCCGGCTGGCTGCGGCCATAGTAAACTCGCCCGTGTGTGTGCGTACTAGGTTGTCGCTGACTAGTGCGCAATTTATACCGGGCTTGCGCCCGGTAGTAGGCCGAAGGCCTACTACGGGCTTCGCCTATAGTAAAATCACTTGTGTGCGCGTACTGAGTTGGCCGTTGCCTCTGCGGACTCTGTACTTTTTGCGAGTGACGGAAGTAGGCCCTACTGTTACGAAATGTCCTATTAAATGTCACGAAAGTCTACTTTTCGCTGTTACGGGTGTTTTCCGTAAACATTAAAATAATGGTAAAAATACTTTATTCAAGTGTTTTAGATAGATAAATAACAAATAAGCTGTAACATGTGCCTACGGATCAGATCTGTGCTCACATTTTAATAAAAATGCTACCGGTACATAATACATTACTAAAGATGTGTAACTTATCTAATATTCTAAAAACAGCCACGATAATATTTTAAAAAAATTCTTACCGCCATCTGGCGACTGTCGATAAACGTTTTGTCACATTACAACGCATTCGAATTGTACGAGTCACTTCAACCTTATCGTAGAAAAAACACAAATCAATATATAGAAGCTACGAAAAACAAGACGCCAAAGTAATTTAGAGATAGCCGCATTGAATACGAGCTGCAATGAGGCGCTTCTAATGAGCTTCGCTCACGGGCTGGCGCCCGGAGTTTAGGTTTCCTAATGGGTTGTAAGAGTGACGGAAGTGCGTTACGAAAATGCGTCACGAAATTACCACAAAAATTGATGTTGCGCGAGTTTGCGAAGGCCTCTGAAGCTGAAATTTTGACACGCGTTCGTCGTCGGTATTTGACGTCTTTTGTTCGTCTGCATTATGAAAATGAGCCAGGATTGACAGAGTTAAATGCTGCCGAAGGTCGGCGAAACAGACGGCTGTATCTAAAAGGGGCAACGAAAACGGCATAAACACTATAGCGATGTGATTGGTCAAGCTAAAAATAGATTATGCAAAACAGGAAAGGATTTAGCCGACAAACGGCCTACGCTCGCTTCTATCGCCACGCCAGGTCATTGCCGAGACTGGGCCGACCGGCCAGCTCCACTACGACGGCACGGCAAATGGCGGCCACTTCTTGCGTCCAGAAGACAAAGACGAATTGGACTTTTCGGAACCTGGAATGCTCTTTTATGCCCAAGATTCAACCACCTGAATGACACGGAAAAAACCATAGCCTTCCACCGTATTCCAGCACATTGATTCATGTGTCCTGTCATCTATACGTCGCTTCGAATGAGCTCCGCTCTGCGGGCGAGCGCTCGGAGTTTAGGTTTCCTAATGGGTTATTGTTATTGCAAGAGCACATGTATGATGTAGGCCTCAAAGTTCCGCCAAGGACCATGCTGCCATCTGGCGAATATGGCGCTATTTTTACATCTTTGCCGCGTAGGCTCGTATAGGCCAATTCTTCTTATTCTAAGTGCTCAGAAGTTTTCATGTTCAAGTTACAAACCAAGGAAAAACAGTTACAGGATCAAATCAGAAAACGAAACACTAAACAAAAAGTCTTCAGTAGCCGGCAGAAGGTAGAGAGTGATGCGGAAAATACGATGTCGTCCGGCAAACTGTTCCGAGTTTTGAAACTTACACTGTAAGCCATAAAAATGGCGCCACTTTTGTCAAATTCGGACTGCTAATTTATCGTCAGATGCGAGCACGTGCTTAAAAACTATACTAATACTCGTCAGGGGCGGGCACCTCCTCTGGTTTTTCGTGTAATTCGCTTGTGTGTATTTAGCATTATGATGGATGATGCAGGCATCCCGTACGAGGTAACAACTTACACAAGCGACATCCGCGGCGCCGGTACGGAGGCTGATGTCTACGTTGTTCTGTACGGACAAGACTCCTGTACGTCACAGAAGTCACTCTGTCCAAACAAGAACGACCGCAAGAAACTCTTCAGCACGGGGGAAGTGGCGAAATTCGTCGTGGAGGTTATAACAGTGATTTGCATCGTTTGGCAGCATGCTAAAAGGTAAAAAGGGTAGCCCATACTCGATTACCGAGCGTAGGGTTCCGGAGCTGATCCCGGTTCTTGGCAGTCAGCCTGCAGGTGATGTGAGTCATAAACCTGGCGGTAGGCTGCCATTACTT
>Ga0126335_1000445_pt1 | contig 19769 bp, 14 predicted proteins | sample OlaspJWI45metaG_FD_108409 | JGI IMG/M metagenome (GOLD analysis project Ga0126335, IMG submission 108409) | Marine gutless worms symbiont microbial communities from Oahu, Hawaii - Olavius sp. 1 OAHU.JWI-45 metaG | ecosystem: Host-associated > Annelida > Digestive system > Unclassified | place... | reverse complement strand
CATCATGCAAGCCTAAGTCAAGTTTTCGTGGTTTAGCCAGGCGGGCCGAGCGAATACGATCATTCAACCACGCTACGCGCTATTAATTTTCCTTCCTGACGTACCGCGAACATCGTCTCCCAGGGGGGCTACTGAACAAACCTATAGAGTAACTGCTGGCTGTCAGTGTCAGCCAATAAAGCACTCCGTCGATAAGTTATAAACCAGACTTACTAGCAGTTGTGATGGACAGTGCTAGCCCCAAAACTGAAACGAAAAAGAAGTGGAGAACAGTTGCCCGAACGTTCAGCTCCACCGCGGTAGCCTAGCTGTGGACGCTACAATTGCGTTAAATCGTTTTTCAGGCCGCACCGTATAGGCCTATATGAGAGGCGGACTGCTGCTATCGATGATCACGTAGCGTAGTTTGTCTGCTACGCGCCTGAGTGAATCGTGCAAGAAAAGCTAAAGTTAAACGTACCAAGGTCCTGTTTGGGGTAGAAAATTTTGAGGACTCAAGAAACATAATGTGGTGAAGTTTCACAAACTCCTATAGGCCTACCCTTACCTTTTACTCATTCCCCACGACGATGGGGAGGGGGTTTGATGCGGTCTTAGCCAAAGTACTTTTGGTCACTGGTTTGGTTTAGTTTCTGATTTCATGCACTCGCTAGCTGCTTTATCTGAAACAGAAACAGCCAGATTAGATTCAAGCGAAACATTGGGCCCAATACCCGTCCCAGACTTTTTGCCAGGTGTGCTGCGCCCATGCACATTAGTGCAGCGATACACATCGATCACGACGCGGCGCACGGCACAGCGTTTTGAGAACTTCACCCACCGTATCGACTGGCTGGTTGGCGGCGCCAGCCTATGCAGTGTCACTCTGTTGTTACCTGACACCGACCGCGGTATACACTCCATAGCTCCAGCTGACTATGTTCCAAGTCACGTTACATGTCGGCCAGGTCGGCTGCCGGCGTGATGAACGACTCCATCGTTACAGAGTCCTGCGTAACGATAGCAATGATCATCCGCATACAGACTGAATCTGCTAACATCTCGACCTTTTTCTCACGCTCGATGCACGAAGTTCAAGCAGCAAGTCACATCGCAACGAGAAAATCCACGGCCAGCCCATGATTCCTCTAACTCGCCTGCCAGTCACAGACGCACAGACAGACAAAATCACGCCTCTTTCGCTTATGAGTAGGCAAAGGCATGAAACAGTGGCTTCGCCAGGATTTGGTGCGAGGATGGACACGAAACGAGTGTTAATAGGGTGGGGCAGGGGGTGCTCCAGACCCCCTGCTCCCAACAGAGTTTGGGGTCTGGGGCAAAGTCCCGGGTAAAGTGATTTTATTGCTTTTATTCTAAGCACGCAAAGCCTTTTGTTGTGGATTTCGTAGGTTTTTAGATCGATCTGAGGTTTGGGATTGTGAGGGCTAAACATTTTGCCATATATGTATCTTTGGATACGCCCTTGTAAATTTAAGCGCAAATAAGTGCTGCTCAAATATAGTACGAAATTTAACACAGTGACAAACTTGTAGTAAAAGGGATTGAAGAATTTTAGATTTGCGGCTCTGAAGTCAGCTGAAAAAATATTGTTGGAAGTCGATGGGGCACGTGCCCAAGTTCCCTACAACTAGCGACCCCAATGCATTAAAACGAAGTGCATGCAGGTTAGGTCTACTGTTAACGTCGGTTGTTATGTTACACCGGTTTTGTTCACATAAAATGCAGTACAGTATAAGACAGAACAGAATATACAAGACTAGACTAGAAATACAGGTTAAGAATCTCCACGAACCGACTTACTAAATGTACTGAAAACACACTTTTAAGTTCTACAACAGAAAATACATCAATTATGCAATTAAAAGCACTGGAGAGTTCACGGCATTCCTGTGACCAAACACAGAAAAACACGTACGAGCTACCAAATTGTCCAATTCACACAATGCTCGTAGAAAAGTAAGTTTTCGTTTCACATATACGGGGTGTTCCAGAAAAAAAAATGGCACACAGTTTGCGGCACCACATTTTTGCAACCTCACGTCACAGTCGTGCGGTTTTCAACAAAATGTCCAGAAAAAATTGCTTACACCACAAAGGCCAACGTCTAAATGTGTCAGTTAAATATTCTTCGTTTAGTAGTTAGCAAGTGAACTATTCGAAAACAAAATTAACCGCAACATCTTTTTGACAAATTCATGAAAGAAACAAAGTTCACGCCAAAATCAGTTTCCAGAATTAAGAGAAACGGTGCTCAGTGTGTCTAACACTAAAACAAACAACCGACGATAGTCGGTTGGACCACTGTTCAATAGCACCATCGATTAGCTCTTGACTGATCATGTCCCAGCAACTGTTCAGGACTTTTTTCAGGCGATCAACGCCCTCAATCTTCTGACGATACACCAGCTGCTGCAGAGCTCCCAAATAGAGTAGTCCACGGGATTCAGATCAAGTGAGTTGGGCGACCAGTTGGGCGGCTCAATAAAGTCAGAAACATTTGTCTGATCTTCGGTAGTTAAAGGTGCCATTTTAATTGTTTACATGCAGGTCACGTCACTGATGACCTGCGGCTACTTCCGGTCAATTAACAAAGATATCAACTAGACAAATATCTTTTATTAATCGGTTGACAGCGATCTCTGCTGTGTATTTTAATGCAAACGTCACAATCCTAGGACAAATAGTTCATAACTAATTGCATGGCAAACTTTGTGCCATTTATTCTGGAACACCCTGTACATGATAAAAAAAATCCAGTCTACCACAATAGAACTGCAAGGCCTTATCCGACTCCGAGCCATTGTAATAAAAGATCTGCATGAAGCCCCAGATCCACATTTTGTTTTGCCCCAGCCCCTGCTTAAGGGATCATAAACAAGATTTCGAAACTTCCTCCTGATGTCCGAAGTGAAGAAAGATCAAAATAGCGGCAGCTTGTAGTGGTAAATTGTGAGCTACTCAGAAAGCTGAGCAACGATGTTCCTGAAGAAGTATCTTGGCAGAATTTGGCACCCGACCACTGTGCCTAGGTCTACATAGCATACGTCTGCGGTCCGCGTCTTCGCTGCAGGTCGACGTGCCGCGCACTCGTACTATCGGTGACCGAGCATTCGCTGCTGCCGGTCCGACGCTCTGGAACAGTCTGCCACATGACATTACTATGTGTCACTGCCATCATTCTGCCGGAAACTGAAAACTTTTTTGTTTTCTATATCATTTCCATGACTACATTTTTCTCTTTAGTGGTCCTTGAAGTTTTTTTACTTAGGCCACTTTTAAAATTTCTTATGCATGTATGTATGTACAGGTGTACTATTCAATAAGCCGAAGTGTTACGTCAACGGGCCGCGGGTGCGCCGAGTGTAAGCAGCAGTATTTCCACCTAGCCTATATTTTTTATTGATTACTGTGTTTTATGTGCTTTTATGTTTTCAAGCTTTTCAAATGTTTTAGCTTTTATTAGAATACTGTTCAGTGTGTGTTTTAGTATTTTTTCATTTTGTAGCCTATTGTCTGTATATGTGACTGATGCTGCCGCTTGGCATAATGAACGAATAGGCCTATAATACTGCGATCGGGTGGCACAATAAATTTGCTTAGGGTGGACGGCATCCGGCGTGGCCTCAAGCAGCCGCGGGGTTAAGTAGCAGAGACGAGTTCATCGAGTTGTTGCAACTGTGCCGCGGTGGCTGTCGGCCCACCGCGGCGCCGACGATGTGAAGCAAGTGGAGAAGTGGAGAGATGTGCATGTAAGCTGTTCATCGTCGTAATTCATTCATTTCGCCTGCTTCCACGTTGTAACGCCCTCCTCAAGGCCTAGGCCCTGACCGCCGCAAGGCAAACCGCCGACGGAGGCCCATTAGTCGCGGCGCAAGGTCTTCTTCTCCTGCTCTTCTTCCTGCGGCAGCTTTTTATAATCCCGGGACGGCCGGGCGAGCGGGCAGAGCTGATGTGCGGGCGGGCTTGCTTGCTCGCGGCGCCACTGTGGGATGTTTCGAGCATCTCGGCTGGCCCCTGCACACGCCCGTCTGACGGCTGCAGTGTCGCGTAACGGCCAGCAGCCGGCGCCGCTGTGAGGCACAGCTGTTTGGTAGTCGATGAAGGCGCCTATATACCGAACGAAACCGAACGTCTAGCTCAGTCACTCGGGTTGAGAGCAGAACAGGTAAACCCTGCGCCGCCGGCGTATGCCGGCTTGTGTTGTAGAAGTTATACACTCAAATCGTGTTGTACAGTACAGCGTCGTCAGCTTGTGCCCGTATAGAGTCGTCAGCAGTTGCAGTATCTGTGCACCAGAGGTCGCTGTTGTCGCGGTCAACTTTCCGCTGTATACGTCACCATTGTTATATTTTATCAACGGAAATCGACATGCATTTGCTGTCGCCACGCCACAGGCCTACATGATCGTTTGTGATGGCGATACTGTGACAGTTACATCATACAGAAAATGCACGGTCCACTCCAGGTATCTGACAATGTCGTCATTTGATGACGTGGCCCTATAGCCACCACCTGTATTATTATTATTATCACCTCTGTTCGTGTTTACAAGACGTCGGCGTGGATTACCGTAGACCTCTAGTTACTGGCGTTTTGCTGTCAACTGTCTACGCGAAGATGGAACGCCGACTCTGACTTTGCTACATGAAAGATGGGGCATAGCATATCATCACGGTGATGAAGTCATCATCATCATCATTAACATCAGCAGCGGCAACAACAACAACAACAACTACTACTACTACAACGCTACGTGGGAGGCCGGCGTACGTTAGCGTGACGTTGTTGTACGATGGCTGTCAAGCTCAGCTTACTAAAGTGTAGTCAGCAATTTTTCAAGAAGGGGTCAATTCTGGTCCTCCCTTAGACGTCGTCTGTGGGCTAGAAACGCTTTTACGATGGAGGAAGATGACGACGATGCGGGGGGAGTGGACAAGGATGGAGTTACGCCGCTGCCGGCTGTCAGAGATTGCCTTGCGGACCGACACTGGTACGCCTTCCTCTGTTCAAGCCTTATCACGTTCTTTGCGGGTCTCCTGTTGGTGCTCAGTTACCGCATCATCACATGGACACTGTGTCAGCGCCGCACCCCGTCACACGCCGCAGGGACGTCCGTCAGCGGAGGCGCGTCAATCGACCCGGAGACCGGACTGCCGCGGTCACGGGAGCTGGCACAGGTGGGCTGGATGACGACTGCGCAGGACTGGGCTGGGGGAATGATCTCCGGTCAGACGACCACGGGACGAATACTGGTTAGTATTTGAGTAGCCTGTCGATAGCGTTGTATTATATATGCTGTCGCCATGGCATTTTGAGAAGAGGGAGTTATAACATGGCGTCTTTCGAGCGGCAGACTATTGCCGATCGACGATCTCGGCGTTTGTCAGTCTGTGTGTGGCGCGGCTTTACTAGGCTTTGTTGTGCAAACACGGCGGAACGGATCGAGGTTTTTTCGGGTTCGAAGCGGCCTTCGCCAAACTACTTTGGCCACTCGATTTTGCGATCGCTGTCGTTCCTATTCACTCGCAGCGCAATGCGACGCATAGGTGGACAAGAGCTCAGCTATTGCAGAGATGTCGCGCGTCTTCTTGGTCAATTCATATTACGGCCTAGTCGAAAACTCCATCCTAGATGCAAATACTGTGAATTTTATGGTACTACGACGTTATGGTGCCTCAGTCTGAACCTAGTAGTGGGACGTTATGGTACCCAGCCATGAATCAAAAGTGATAGGTTGTGGTACCCTTGCCTGACTTTAATTCATAGTTGGTACCAGTACGTCCCATTGTTGGGCTTATCTCAGGGTACCATAACGTAATACTCGGTACCACAGATCCTCAAGGATCGACGCATCGAGTGGTGTAACGTGTAAACGTGTAAATCTTAAACCGCTTAGGTGTGGATCACAGATGGACGGAATTGCGATAGCAATAGCGAAGCGCCAAAAACGATTTTAGCTGACTCTGATTCACGATTATTCGACTTTTTGTCGTATAGGCCTGCGGGATCACGCTACTGTTGGAACGTTCGTATGCGAAATTGCAGACGAAATTGGCTGTAACATAATGCTGCAGCATTTGACATTCGTGGAAAGCTTCCTACGTGTACACATGCCGGCAATATCTGTCTCTTTGCCAACGATGTTTTTTGCCTATACTAACTTGATTATGGCTAGCAGGATTAGATGAATACATTTGCTGTAGGCTTCAGAAACGGTCACCGTTAACATAACAAGAGAATGGCTAAAGCATTTCAGCGACAGTCGCATTGAATGCGGTGGCGCCATGTGGCGAATGCGACTGAGTCGAAACACCCGTACAGCTTTTCCGCATCCCCCATCCTGGCTGTAGGGGATCGAGACCCTTACCTGGTGCAGTGTTCTTTGAGCATTGGGCCCCATGAATCTCCTCAAACAGGACGTCGACTCGTTCAGTCGTTTTTGCAGGGCGCAGACTCGTGTCAGACAGACTGACAAACACGCCACGCTACCGAAATATCGGTCGCAATAGTCCGGTCATCTCATGCATTCGATACCGCTTAATAATGGCCTGGTGAGCGTCGCGGCTTGCAGCCCGGGAGGTCATGAGTTCGACGCTGCCGTGTGCACCACAGTGTGTCTCAAAAAACTTCCCACTTTGTAATGGCTACAACTTTGTCAAACCTTAACCGATTTTTAATCTTTCATTGCCGGAAAGCATATGAAATTGGCAACAAAGTCATAAAATATTTCCCCATCACACCTTGTGTATTTGCTGCACTTCTTTGGGAAGTCAAAAGTTCGAATTGATCACAAATCTGAAGCAAATTACAAACAAAATGCCTTAATTTTTACATGCATCTATTTTATCGCATTTCGCTTAATTATACTTATTACCAACTTATTCATTACTTTAGTTTATGATTTTTGTTAAATATTCTTCAAAATAGCAGACTGTTGTATGCAAACAGGCCTAAATGTTAACAGAACCCTACACACCAGGCACGCGACACTGTACGACTTCTCCAGCAAGCAACACAACACCTCTGTCATTCAACCAGATCTGTGTCTATCGAACAGCCCAGACTGGTTCACTACAAGATATGGGATGTCATCCAGCAGTGAGTTTATCAGTCGCAGGTGCACAACGTTGACGAACATGAGCAGTGATTACTGAGCGTATGACATGGTACTGAAAACAGCATCATCGAGAATGCAGTTGACGAGTGGCGAGATCGTCATTGATCATGCATACGGGCAAATTATGGACACATGAGCAACTGCTGTGGCAGTATTAATATCCATTCTAATGTATAGATGTATAGACTCTGTTGTATAGCCATAGACCATGAAATGTTTTATTTTTTGTCGCACCTGATGCAATGTATAAGCTGTATCTGTGGCAATATTGGAACTTTTGACTTCCGAAGGTAGTGCAGCAACATACTTAAGGTGTGGTGGGACGTATTACGTATTGTTGTAGCAAATTTTGTACGCTTTCCAGCAATGAAAAAATGCAAATCGGTTAAGGTTTGACAAAGTTAGAGCCGATCACAAAGTGGGAAGTTTTTTTGAGACACTGTGTAGTTGCCCAGTGAGGCATGGCGGCTTGAGCAGCTAACAACTGTGATAGCGGTCACGCAGCGGTCTTGAACAGACTGTTTACTCACCGTGGTGGTGCCTAGACCAAATCAGCCTTCCATCCCCCCGGGGTCGGTAAATAGGACCAGCTTTGGCTGGGAAGGCAAAGGCAGATATGGTTCATTCTATTCGTGGATAAACGCGTGGACGTGCAGGTAAAAATGTGAAATCCCTCGACAACGCGTGCCATACCTGAGCGCTTCTGCAGTGAAGCTTCTTCAGTAAGGGGCGCTATATTAAGTGTATCACCTTTACTTTTTTAGGCTGCATCGAATGCATGAAATGCTGACTATTCTTACCGATGATCGCGGTGTCAGTCTGTCTGTCACGCGGCTCAACTCGGCTTCACCGTGCAGAAACGGTTAAATGGATCAAGATGCCGTTTGGGGTGAACACTCATGGGGGCCCATTGAACATTGTCTTAGACGGGGGCTCTGATCTCTCCCACAGAGAAGGGTCACATGATCTACTAATTGAATTTTGGGACCCCCTCGTATCTCCGGGACGGCTGAAGCTACAAATTTGAAGTTTTGCGTGCGTACAGAGGAGTGAGGGCCGTCACGAGAACTATGCAAACGTAGGCCATAGGGGGTCGGAGGCGGGTTCACGTGACCCAGCTCTGAATTTTGGGGACTCCCCGTATCTCAGAAACGGCTGAAGCTAGAGACCTGAAATTTTGCACGCTTATGGCGGTGGGTGGGGCCCTAACGATAGCAGGCTTAAGTAATCCGTGTGACAGTGTGGATCGTACATTGCTGGTTGCCAATGACTATAGGCCGAATTGATCGATCTATCGATTGATTGATCGAATGATCGATGATGAGAAGGAATGACGGGCGCGGTGACATCAGCGACAACAAATTCTACCGTTAATCAACAACAGATTCACGCCGGCCATGCATTGCCGTCTTCGTAGCAATCCGTGCACAGCATCTGCAGGCGTTGTACACGTGTGTACGGCGTCTGTCGTCGCTATCACGATTACGTCGTCGAACAGAGACCGCGATATTGCTTTCCCGACAACTGCTGCTGCTGCTGCTGCTGCTGCTGCTGTTGTACTCCGTAGTCTTTACTGGTGATAGCGTCTGCTCAGTTTCTAACACAACGCGTCTGCCGCTGGCGATGAGTGCACTTTGAGAAGACATTTCGCAGCGCTGTGCTATAGGTCTAGTTTCTGTCACTATCGCAGTGTTTAACCGGCAGATTTTCCAGGGGAAATTTCGGAATATCGAGGAGAAATTTCAGTAACAACAAAATAACTTCTTCTGGAGTGTTGCACACATAACTAATGATAATATTCGGCCACGTTTTGGAATGCAAGTTTAGATTCTTAGTTGTTGGAAATTGGAAGAGGAGGTGAACAAAAACGTTAATTTCTGTCAATTTTCTCTCTTCTCGTTGTACTCTGTGAAACTTTATTTTGGGTATGCAACTGCTGCACCTTTATAGTAAATAGTATGTACATCTATAGCACAGCGCCTCCTAGCGAATGCGGTTAAAACGTACTGCCAGCCGGCCCATGCAGTAGCCCGTCCACTACAGCTCGCTCTTCGTACCTGTAGAAAGATTGGCGCATGATATCCTACCGCTGGTCATTCTGTAGCTCTGAGAACCGAGGTGTGATTTTCACTCGTTTCCGCTGTGCAAAATATCAGTCGAAATGTTTTCTCTTTCACGGAGAGAGGTGCTATAGGCTACATCTGCACGCAGATGCAATCATGTTGCAGGCACGCTGAATACACGTGACTTGATCATAAAGACGAATATTTACAAGCTTATCTACCTAATGGCGGTTTGCAGTAGCCATAGGAAGTGAGTAGGCCTGGTGATTTATGTGGTGATAAAATCGGGACAGGCAGAGATCGGGCGTATAGCGAAGCCGAGAAAGTTGATATGCGTATTAATCTCGTCGAGAAACATAACTGTATAGCAGCTGCTGCAGGTAAGCAACCGCGCAAACACGTAGACGCCTATATATGCAATACGTCTGCTCTGTATCGGCTTTACTGTGCTGGCAGAATTACGAGTCGTTGTCACAGATCGGCGCTGCGTTGCGTTGCCTGGCGAGTGCTAGCGAGTGCGAGCTGGTCCCGTCGAGACGCAGCGAGTGCCAGCGAGTCTCCAATAGTTCCGGCGAGTATTTTCACTCGTCACGCAGCGCAACACATTGCGCAGCGCAGCGCACGTGGAGACGACTTTCAAGGCGCGCAGTGTGAATGCACCTTTACGCTACATTGAAAGGACTTTGTCATACAGGCCGCCAATGGACAGTTTCACTCAGCTGGTTAGGTGGTGTTAACACGGCGAGTCGATAGCCAGTAAAGCAAGGTAGCTGCCACGTAGGCCTACGCAGTCTGTATAAATTCACGCTTACCGACACAGACAGAATGACGAAATATTGTTGGTCACGTGGCCTCGTTCGTGGTTTGTGTTCGACATAAGTCTCTGCGTGCACGACTGCAGGTCGCTATGTCCATTGCCAATGCACTACAGACGTTGAAGGTCATAAAGTCAAAGTTCAAGATAATGGCGTCAAATGAGATCCATCACGAGTTAAGTAATTTTAAAATGCAGCAGTTAGTTACGCACGAGCACGTTTCTATGTTGATGACATTAGCGTCATCAGGCAGTGGACTCAGTCTCGCCATCTGGAGTTGAGACAGTAGCTCTTGATGCTTGCTGAGATGTATTCAGTCACTACGAACGATGGTCGTTAGCTAGCCGTGTCGTGTTGTCATACTGCGATTTAGGGTGGCGGACGGTTTGGGGCGCCAGAGCCGGCGGCTATAAGTGGCAATACATTCTTAATTGCCACATAATCTACTTGTGAAATTCAATTAAATTAGCTGAACATCGATTAGAATATAGAATTAGCTGTCAATCTAATCAATTAGTTGCTTGTTGATTTATTACCCATTCCTGCTCGACAGACAGGGGTGACGACAGAGTGACCCGCGAATACTGGCTGAATTGTGGTTCAGGATTCGAGGCAGGCACATTAGTCGGTAGCCAACAAAACCAATTATGAGCGCGCTATCGGCAATCGGTGGAGTTTGATTGCAAACGCATGCGGATGGATCGAATCGAATACCGCGACGGGTTAACTAACGACTTCCTGATGGCAGATTTGGCCACGGTCGAAGCCTATATGTTGTCTGTATATTTAGTAGGTTAGTGGCTGCTCCATACACATGTTTGCTGTTGTCTGTTGGCGGCAGCGGTTTGTTTCTTCGTTCGTTCTTTGCCGCACGCTGGTCGAGAGCCACATACACGTTGAGACGTAAATGAACAGCTGCAACCTTGTCGCTTTGCAGCTGACGTCGCTTGCCGGTGCCGGTCCAGCCTTCGCACGTCACATCGCTCCGTTTTTCTCTCCCCTCGTTTGCTGCTCGCTGTCTCTATCTGGACCGCAGAGCACTCGGTCCACTCCAATAAACTGACAATAAAGATGAGCTGAACAGTAGGCCCGTTCGGCAGAAAGGTAATGCAAAGAAGATAATGGACAAGCGCCGTAGCATTATGCCTACCCGCTAACATAGTGCAGTGTGTGCACTAACGCATAATTTATCTACATTAAGTTCATATAAATTCATGAAATTCCTGTTTCCAATTCCACTGTAAAAGTGTGTTGTGTAAGCAGTTAAAGGTGAAAGGTCGTACAATTGACACAGAGCCCTCAGATGAAGAAACCTCACTGTAGAAGCGCTCTGGTATGGCACGCATTGTCGAGGCCACACCCGCGGACCAGCAGCAGTGGAACTCTTGCTGTACGTACGTGTTGCGGGTGCGTGGAAAAACGACTCGTGTCCTGTCGTCTACTGAAACAATGACGACACACAGAGGACGGCTGCTGCTTGGGTGGACAGTAGGCTTTTAACTGCATTCGTAAGGTGGAACCACTGCGCAGCGCGCCATAGAGCATAAAGAAAAGCCCATATACAACTCCGTATTAGTGAATAATACTAACTTACGTTGTATCTCGCACCGTCTTCGAGATATTCGCTATTATTTGTCAAATTTCTGCTGCTGGTAAGCTGGGTACGCCTGATTAACACATTTGTTTGGGGTGACTCCCTAAACCTATGACCACGAAACTTGGCATGAAGAATCCTAAGACATTGGGACATCGTAGGTGCAAACCGCATTTCGATAGTTTAAACCCTTTTGACGTCGGATCACGAGTAGGACAGACAGACTGACGGACGGACAGACGGTAGAACAAACGGAATTGCGATAGCAATAGTGGCGTCTGACGACGCGCGCTAAGACGGTCTGGCCATTCGGGCCGCTGCCTCCGCCGGCCTAACAGGTGACGGACGGACGGACTGACCGACATACAATTTAACACTTCGTATTGTTGTTCGTATTGTCGCTGTAGGTGGTTGTCGTGTTTCTACTCAGCATCGCGTCACTCATCATCTATTTCATCGACTCATCCACGTCAGTACAACGTCAACTTTATAAATAAGTCAATTAATTAATATCTCTATTCGCTCTCTCTAATGTAATTAATACGGGCATAGCAGAGCCGAGATGTGGCAACTGCAGCAGCCGTATAAATAATTGCCATTATCGTGACGATGCAGTAATACACACGGTGCGCCAAAACAAGGAATAATCTTTGACAGCTTGTAACTTCTGTATATGATAATACAGAAAATTGTTCCACACTTCATAAATATTCTGTTCTTTGTCTTGGCAAAACTGATATATTCAATGTCAAAAGCGGATTTTGTTTAACGGTTTGACCATCGACCATTTAACTCGGACAGAGACGAGGCAAAGCGTGAACGTTGGCGGGTATACACGTGTGCAGGGAAGCCGTGGAATCGTGCGAGCCGTGGGCAGAGAGCACAACTCAACAAGTTGATCTCGTTTTCAACATTTTCTTCGCCGGATATTTCTTTATACGGGTATGATTGTCGCCGCTGCAGATACGCGTACGTGTACAGACTGTAGGCATCTGGAAAAAGTTAGCCATTTTGCAGAAATAAGGGTGACGCGGATGGTGACAATTCTGGTAGTGTGTAAGACTAGCGTTCGGGGGGTCACGGGTTCGAATTCCGCTCGCGAGCACAGCTGCTCAACAACCATAAGCAAGTTTTACACACCTTTGTGCCTCTGTCACCAAGCAGTATAAGTTAGTACCGGCGTAAAAATCGGCAAGGTAACGGTAGGTTATGAAAGAAGTGCGGTATAAAAAGTAAAAAAGTAAACAGTTCAGTTTGTGAACTTCACCTCACCGCTACAGGAAATCACATACCAAATGGGATGACACAGTGTTACCTGCCACCCGGCAGAGGTGACTTTCCCGCCTTTACCCCAGCCGAAGCTGGTACTCGATTTAGCGACCCCGAAGGGATGCAAGGCTGAGTTGAGCTAACACTGCCCATAACACTGAGTATTTGCCCACTAGCGGCTCAAGAGCGCAGAAGTGGACTCTACTCGCAGCTTTCTGCAGCAGCGACCACAACCTTGACCAAATTATGAATAAGTGGCCAAAGTAATTTAGCGAAGGCTGCACCGAATGACCCCGCACAGAGAAGCAGTCTTAAGTCAGCTTCACCGTGCAGGGTTATTCGGTGCATTCGTGACGGACAGACTGACGGACAGACACGGCACATCGGTAGCAATAGGCTGCATCGAATGCATGAGATGCAGCCTAATAAAAGTACGAAAACGTCTGAAGAAGTTAGCGACGTCAGTAGCTCGGTTTGTTTGACTCTCGCCATATTTTAGTCCGCATCGAGCGGACCAGTGCGACCGATGTTCCCGTAGCGTGGGTGTCTCAGCCAGTCTGCTTGTGCGTCAGTCTGTCTGCAATGCGCCTGAGACTTGCTAAAACGGGTGAACGGATCTAGGTCCGGTTAAGTGTTTAAAGTATAGACTCTCGGTCACATAATTAGGTACCTTGTAACAGATGGGGGCTATATGATACTATACTTCTGATACCGGTAACACGAAATACCTTGGTAGAACCACAGCCATTGTCGAACCGTGGTGGAAACATGGTTTTCTGGAGTAATCACATTTTAATCGTAAAATCTGCAATAAAGCCGACGGTCATAGTATGATTCGACCATGGTAAATGAACCATGGTTCAATAATTACCACGGTTCGACCACGGCGGTTCAATCATAGTTCAACGATGGCTGAACCGTGTTTGAACCACGGTGCGACCACGCCACGCACGCTGACATACGCTGGTGTTTACGTTCGTGTATCATGGTAGCCTACAAAACATGGTACAACCACGTCGATAGCATAGGCCTAGTCATAGCATAGCCATAGTCGTGTAAAAACTTGTTTTACGTTTTCTTATTGTTCTCACTTTTTGTTTTTGACGTTTTTAAAATGTATTCGGATTTTTTTCACATCTAGGAGTCATACCGTGGTAAATGAAAAATGGTTCAGTAGCCGTGGTTAAACTATAGTTTAATCGTGGTTTGACCGTGATTTTTTATCAAGGTACATATAGCCTACACTGTTACTCACGCCGACGGCTGTATCATGGTGTAAACTACTATAGCACTAACACGTAGTTACCACAGCTGTACCATGGTAACCGAACCGTGGTTCAGTTACCATGGTTGAACCACGGTCTAACCATGGTCAGTAAAATCATGGTAATTGAACCACGGTTCAGCAATGGTAAAAAACCATGGTTCGACCATGGTTGGATCAGCTGTACCAGGAGTGCCATGGTGCAGACATCTACGGTGCGACCACGTCGTCAACATACTCGCACTTGGTTCATGTACCACGGTCGAACCATGGTACAACCATGGTATTTTTGGTTACAAGGAGTATCGTTAAGCTAGATATGGGGCCGCAATTTCTTTACGGCGAGAATGGGGAAAGTGTGGAAAATTATGTTTATTGTAAACTTAATTATTGGAATATTGCTACGTGGATTCGATGCAGCCTTCTCTAGATTACTTTGGCCTCTTATTCGCACCTGTTTGTGCCGTTCGTCTGCATGTGTGCGGTTGTATGTTTCTGTGTGCAGTTTCTCGCCGCTCCGGACAAGTTGAGTTTCCTGTTTGAAATCTTTTCACTCGTAGACTACTTCACTATTCCGCCGTCGCTTGTCGCTATCTATCTTAACCGCAACTGGCTAGGTGCGTTCGTGCCTAATACGTAGAACTATACCTACTGCACAGCACGTCTGTATGTCAGTCTGTTACACGGACAGGCTCAAAATCCTCGAGTGGGCTACAAAGTAATAACAAATACGAATAGTCCATAAAAATCATGAAATATCATATGGATAGATGTGATTCAGGACGTCGGTAAATTATCACGGTAAAGGTTACAAGAAGGTCAGCTGTAGCTGACATGCCTCCCGGACGCTTGAGCCACGGTCGAAGCCTATTCCCAATATTGCGGTCCGCTAGTCGCTATTATTTTCCGACTTGCAGTCATTCACAAGAAAGCAGCTCATGGCAGCACATTGGCCGTATAGGCTACGCGGCAACGCGTGCTGTATAGCCGTGTTCTCCCTCAATGAGGGGATCTCGTCGAGCTATAGGGAAAACTTAAACTAGAATGGCTGCGCTACAATCTGGTGAAGGTCGCATGATGATCGACTCGTTCGTTTGCGCACAACAGGTTAACGTGACAGACACACAACAGCCACACAGACAGCCACGTCGCCACAGCAATAGCCGCCCTAAACGCACTGCGTTCGGGCGGCAAAAATGTAAACGTAGAGGGACTAGAGGTTAGTTGACATGGCGCCTCTTTGTGGAAGAACCTCATCACAGAAGCGCTCAGGTATGGCACGCGTTGTCGGGGGATTGCACAGTTTTACTGTTTACGTGCCACTCACGCGTTTATCTACAATGGGAATAAACCCTCATACCTTCTTTTGCCTTTCCGGCCGAAACTGCTTTTCATTTACCGACCCTTTGGGGATGGAAGGAATGCTGAGTTGGCCTAGGCACCAGAGCGGTGAGTAAACAAGACTGTTACGTGGTGGATATCGCAAATTTCAGCCGTTTAAACCGTCACCGCTCATCGGGCAGGTGAGTGTACCGTACGCAGCTATCCCGCAGCTGCGGCCCAAAGTGCAGTGGTCATGCGTTGAACTCATGGCCTCTTGAGTCGCGAGCGTTGTGTGTTGTGTAGGCTTGCGGTTCACTCGAGCGCTACGACTAATGACGATTCCCGACGTGCTGCAGTATCTCAACATTCTCAAGACATCCAACAGTATTCGTCTGTGTCAACTCGTCTCCACTCTCATCAGCGTTTGGTTCACAGGGGCCGGCTTCGTGCACCTTGTACGTTATACTCTCTCAACCGTAGACTAAAGAATATTTAATTATCTAGATGCATGACTGGCCACGTAAGGCTTCTATGCTCTCAACACTGTGCATACACCTGCTCTCATGTACACATTGGTTCGCTGGCCTTCAAACCAGTCTTGTGGTCTAACTATGTTTGTAAAGCTAACTAGGTAGAGGCGCGGACACTTGTTATAGCGCCTTTTACTGGGAAGCCCGTCTCAGAAGCACCGAGGTATAGCATGCGTTGTCAGGGATCTCACAGTTTTACCTGCACACCCCCGCGTTTATACGCGAATGGTATAAACCATGCCTTTGCCTTCCAGCCAAAGCTGGTCTTCATTTTACCGACCCCGGAGGGATGAAAGGCTGAGTCAACCTAGTTGGCTGGTTACTTGCCTTTGCTGTACCGTCCGGTGTACTGTCCGAAGACGGTCACCCATCCAAGTACTAACCGGGCCCAACGTTGATTAACTTCGTTGATCAGACCAACGAAGCTAACCACTACACCACGCCGCCAACCTTACAACTTGGTGCTGGGATCTGATACATTTTTGCTTGTCGCGCTCACGTGTCTACCACATTGTAATTTCTCCCTATACTGGCATAGATGTGAGTCAGTAGAAGACGCGAGGCCTGCCACCTGGGCTTGTTCTAGTTTTTATTATTAGCCACTCTGCTCGCCCAGTCAAGCATTACGTAGGCAGCCTCGTCCCCGTGTTTCGCCCACCCATGGCCCCCACTTTCCGTATCAGTATCATCCGTATGTATGATTGTCGGCCCGTTAGCACCAACGCATTTCAGGCTCAGGATTTTCAGCTCACGTTTGCGCCTATGATGTTCGCCTGTACGTGTCTAGTACATTACCTATATGCATATTTAAGCCCCACCCCATCCCTCGCCCTCCCCCATTCTACACTGCTACACGTACTGTCGGGCCGTCAGCGCCAGCGCTTCTCAGGCCCAGGCCTGGGCCCACTCACCTGGCGCCTGGCCAGCGGGTGCTGTGATTTTGCGACTTTTACCTACCCCTCTTCCATTTGACGCCCACGGTGAGGGGATTCCCTCAAGCTATTGGGTTCGTATTTGGTATGTAAAAACTACATTGGCTGGGCTACAATCTGGTGAAGGTCGCATGATGACATCCACTCAGTCGTTTGGGCACAATACATCAACGTAACAGACACACAGAGAGCCACGTCGTCTCAGCAATAGCCGCCCTAACGCACTGCGTTCGGACGACATATACGATATAGGATAACTTTCTAAAGCCTTGGCGTAGAAAGTTCGTTTTAGTGTGCAGTTGCGTCTTTAGAAACGCAATCAGGCCTACACGACATGCTCGTCGTAGGCGCCTTCCGCTGTTTACTCGAGTTTGCGTCAACGTCATCAGCTGTTCGCGAGGAAATAACGATGTCCTTGCGAACTGATGCCGGTGCTACCACTCCGCCAAAATCAGACAGTTGCAAAGTATAACAAGAGGCCAAAGTAATTTGGCAAAGGCTGCACAAATGCACCACACACAGTTGAGCCACGTGACAGACAGACTGTCGGACGGACAGACTGACAGACACCGCGAACAACGGTAACAATAGTCTGCATTTCATGCATTCGATGCAGCCTAATAATCTCAGCATGCGCAGAGTTACACTATGGATATTATCCTGATGTATGTTGATTCTGTGTACAGGTGGAAAACTCTGGTGACCCGTTCTACAATTTCGCCAACGTACACGCCATGACCTACTGGGAGTGCGTCTATTTCACGCTAGTTACAATGTCTACAGTCGGATACGGTGACATAGCCTGTCAGACGACCCTCGGACGTATTTTCATGGTCTTCTTCATCCTGGGCGCGCTGGTGAGTTGTTGTTTTGTTACATAAACTAGCGCATTGGCCCAGCCCTAACGGGCGTTATGTATAATTTGCAGTCCCATCCCCGCTTCGTTGGTTCTGGTGGCATTTAAGCTTATCTCATTGGCCAACTGGCTTCTTTCATTGCTTTGACGCTGTTGGTTGGATTATCTGGCCTGTAAAGATCGTCCAGGAAATGACCTATAAAGTATCGAGTGGGACGTTAAGCGACTTAAGCCTCTACGTACTCACTGACACTCGCGCCCGCCCCGGGCCATTCCGCTTCCCAGTCGAAGAATGTATATTTGTGGATTGGGTCACACTGTGAGCTGATCGCGCCGTGTCCCGTGCTGCGTGCACGTGTGACGCGACGCCAGCGGACAGGCCTGTCTATAGCTGCCACTGCCCATAGGCTATGGGCTACTGCTGCCCAGTTCCACCCAGGCCTCGCGCGTCCGCTACTGCAAGAAACGCAAAATGTGAATTTAAGGCGATGACGGACGGATGAATGGACGGATGGACACACGAATTAATACCGTGTATCGATGTCCGTAATCTCGTACTTGAGCCTGTTGCACAAACACTGAGCCACGTAGACCGCTGCAGTTGACCCAGTGGAGCACTACAAATGTCACTGCAGCGCTTTGGTCTAGCTGAAGCGCTCCATTGAAAACAAAATGGCTACCTGCAGAGATGACAATGTTATTTTGTCGATGATTATTACAATAGAAAACGACTATTTACTGAAAATCAGAGAAATCTGGAGTAAATATAGTCGCCTCCTTCTGTTTGGATCCAAGTACAGTCATTACCAGTAACTAGGACGTGTTTTATGCAAAGATTTTGTTCTACAACAACAACAACAACAACCGTTTAACGGCCTTTATGCCGGGCCAACCCGGGTAGGCCGGTACCAGAAGAAACACTCTGCCTTCTGCCTTAGCATAGGGCTGTGCTGCGTTCAGGCTGGGTTTCCCCACCTCATGTCTTCTGGATTTTTATAGAGCAGGGGAAGATAATGGAGGCAGAGGTACCGACAGTCCGGGTGGGCGCCACCCCAACTGGACTAACGGCGCCCCCACCCCCACAACCCCCAAGGTTTTTTCTTTAAAGATTTTGTTCTACATCTCTTGAAAAATGTAGACACGCAATATGGTGACGTTACTACCTGTGTGGATTGACGTTTCAGACCGATCCATAAAACTTGCAAATATTTGATCTATGGATCGCTCCAATATTTATGGAACGATCCGTGGATCGGCCGTTCGTGCAACAGCCCCCTGGTGTGGTTGTTGAAGCTTAGGAAGGTATGTGGCCTTGACTGCTTGCAAAAAGATGATGGTTAAGGGTGGGTAGGCCTGTATATCTACAGCGTAAACATCTATACAGTGCACTTGCTGTGCGTGCGACAGCTGTGAATTGTTTGCGTGGTGAACGTTTGTGTGTATGAAATCGATAATAATCGATTTAGTAGCCTAATAATCAATACTTCACATCGGCATCAGCACAACGCAGAATGATACTACGACAACGCATAACATTCGCCACACGTAGAAAATAATTTTGAATACGTCCCAATTAAAATGAGAAGCTTAGCTATCGCTGACAAACCCGCCGGACACCGCATTGGTTGAATTTTGCGGCTTATCAATCAATCAGTCAATTTTAAGGTGGCCTAAGTAGCGGTACTACTGCTAGGTCCACCAGAGACAGTCAGTTGATGTCCAGCATGTAATCCGGAAAAGATTTTCTGAACAGGTGACAGTGAATCTGCTGACGTCACGTCTTCCGGCAAGTTGTTCCATGTCTGTAGGCCGACAACCGGGAAAGCTCGGTTGCCAACAGTCGACAGTCTGGTAGGAGTCACTGTCAGGCGGTTGGTGCCGACAGAGCGCAGCGACCAGCGACGGGGTAGAGGCCGCAGCGCAACGGTCGGCATGTCAGGCCGCTATAACCAGCGGCATACCCAGGAATGTGAATTGGGGGGCCTCCCCTCCCTTGCCCCCTCCTT
>Ga0126335_1000444_pt1 | contig 19827 bp, 12 predicted proteins | sample OlaspJWI45metaG_FD_108409 | JGI IMG/M metagenome (GOLD analysis project Ga0126335, IMG submission 108409) | Marine gutless worms symbiont microbial communities from Oahu, Hawaii - Olavius sp. 1 OAHU.JWI-45 metaG | ecosystem: Host-associated > Annelida > Digestive system > Unclassified | place... | reverse complement strand
CGTTGCCGAACACTGCCTGGAAGGCCGACGTAGACGCTTCTTCGTAATCCGCCATTGCAGACAACGGTGTAAAATGTGGGACGAGCTCCTTCAGATTCTGAAATAGCGCGAGACCCCGTAATTGTGCTCACAGTTTGCTAAAAGTTTGTCCGGCATATTCCACTCTTGCATTTTCCAGACCCATAGTTTTCTTTGTCCGTCATTTTCAGGTCGTGCATTTTCAGCGCCATCGTAGTGTATAGGAGCGTGGGGGCGTCTGCCCGGGGCTTCACCTGGGGTTCCACACGTTGGGGACCCCGTTTTACCTGCTCACCAAATTGGTAAATATATCTTGATCGGTGGCAGAGATATGCCCCACAATCGAACTCGGCGGAGGAATTCTACTTCCGGTTCCAATTTCAACACGTGTCTTTGTACGCAAATCTTCCTGTGTGTGATCATATGAAATTTCATCCAAATGACACCCAGACACCGGCGACGGTTCCCAATGACCCGTTGACGAGGCCTAGTTCTCTATGTCTTGTCACAATGGGCGAAGTGCCGAACGGGAAACACCCGAAATGGTAGAACCTTCGCGAATCTGATGGCAGATTCTGAATCGGGAACCCCGGATTCCTATTCGAGTTTTCAACCATACGTCTAACTCGCTTAGTTTCGGTGATATAGGCCGTGTGACAGACAGACGTACGAACAGATGGACATAAAACGCGGACAATTACTACAGCTGTGGCGGGCCAGCTAATAACTATTGCTGAAAAACCGGAAAATGTTAGAAACTGGAAAAGAAACAAAGAAGAAGCTTTTTTATGGAGGAAACGTTAATCTGTGGTCAATGGTGGCCCTACTACTATCCACAAATTTGTACATTGATTGCTCGAACTTGCTTGAAATTGTGGACAAGAGTTCAATGCCTTTCTGTTTCTGTTGTGCCACCAACATCACGCAGTGACGAAGAGTAGCGTATATTCATATCTTGACTGACTTTGTCTGCTTACAGAGACTGCAGCGAATGCATCAATGATCCCTGGTGTTTGGATGTCTGTCTGTCACGCGGCTTCAAGAGGCTTCGCTGTGCAAACGCGGCTGAACGGATCGAGGTCCTACTTGAGGTGGAGACTCTATAAGGAACATTGTATTAGCCAGTAGTCTCGATTTCCTCCACGTATTCGATGCGGCCTTCGCCAAATTCGTTTGGGCACTTGTTTTGCTTCGAACAGACATATTTTATAATAGCCACAGCAAATGACTTGCACACAGTTGTTACAACCTAAGGCAGGAGGCGTTTCTGGACAAACTTTGAGTGGTGGAACGAGAAGTTGTTTGGTGGCGACGGTAATGAATACAACGAAGAGAAATGAACATTGAACAACGAAGATGACGACGAGAATGCGTAACATCTTGGTCGCCGCACGAACTTCGCAGATATTCTAGCAACAGTCATGTCAACAAGTGACACACACGGATACAGTTAATTTATCAGGCTATCAGCAGTAGTCTCTAGTCTATAACTATTAACGTATTACTGAAGACGTGACACATCTCAAAACTCGATCTCCAGTCTCCATCCATCCATCTTTCCCATTCCTCCTTCTCTGTCAAGCCGTCAGTTACATTTGCTGTCATATTATCAAACAACAGATTCGCAACTCTAGTCAAATATGAAGCCTAGTAACTATTTCACTTGAAACATTCAAAGCAACCACCAAGGCAATGCACATTCGAGTGACTAACATACGTTATACGTTACCACATATGCGATCAGTCTTCTGGAAAGAAATCGTCGGACGATCAGCAACATCGTTCAGCCGGACGTCGATTAATGGACGGAAAGTGATCTGATAAAACATGAAGCCGCTGAATCACAGTAACGTTGATTTCTCTTCAGTAAAACTAGAGCTTGGCTTAAGTCGACCGAGGTTATATACGACCTCTCAGAGCTGTTATTGTTCTGATCTTCGTGCAAACTTTATTGCAAAAACTCATTCTTGCAAACATTTAAAGTTCGAAAACAGACAACTACAAATGCACTGACGCAGTGATAGAGAGAGAGAGAGAGAGAGAGAGAGCAGGCTAGTGCTGTCTAGTGCCGAGGCTAGAACGGCTAGTGCCCATATGTTAAAGCGTCGACTCTTCAGCCCCGCTGGTGCATAGCAGCCGTCTATATTTAGACAGCGCTACATGCTGTGAGCACCTATGCTGTGAGTCAGCGGCTGCGGATACTGGAGGGAGCCGAGGGACTGTGGAAACTGTAGGCCTACGCGTACTCCGTACTCGCGTAGTATCTCGCCTGGACGCAGTGGACAGACGACAAAAGTGTGACTGTACATTTATGGAATTGGTAACTGCACGTTACCATATCAGTCTACGCGCTTGAGACTGGCCAATCTCGCAAATGCAGGGCCGCTGATACCATATTAATGTGACTATTTTGTGACAACGACTATGATCATCATTGACGTCAACGGATGGACGAATCAAAGCAAAGATAAAAATGTGAAAAAGACATTTTACAGGATCATTATTATTGGTATGAAATGAACTGGACTTGTGGACATGACAGCTTGGAAGTAGGCCTAACATATGTGACAAGAACTTACGATTTGCCGCGACTTTCGCACGCGCTCATTGATTGTTAATAACTTACAAATTAATCTTGTTATAACATAGCTGATTTAACTCATTAGAATTCAAATACCGCAATTGCCTATTATTGCCTATAGTACAGACTATAAAGAAACTTCGAAAGATATCAGTTTGTTGACGTTCGTTGTGCATTCGTTTTCAAGTCGCTCGCTAGATGGCGACTTCCCGACAGTGCAATGCGTAGGCCCCTAATGATTTCGCTAATAAGACTCGTCTCATTATTCTCGAATTCGGGTTTGCTGAGCTAGGAAAGATATGCGTAACACGTCACTACTTGCTTCAGATATGTTTCTTGATTTATGTGTTACAAAGAAAGTTTGATTTGATTTGAACTGAATTGTATTGGTGAGTCTCTGCAAATCGTCTTATGCCCTGAAACCAGTGAGACGTTGTTTAACTTTTTATTGACTTCTTAGACCTATATAGTCCTAGGTCAGTAGAATTCTGCTGCATTGTAGTGGTGAAACAGTACATAGATATCTAACGATACATCGTATTTTATTACTGTTTTAGATGTGTCACTTTGTCGCATATAGTTCTAACTGTCCCTTTTAAACGTTGTTTAGCATGTACATTTACAACTTTGATATGCGAGCCAATATTTATACTTTTAAGTCAAAAATGTTTGGAATGTCGCATGTCGGCGAGAGAAGGAGGGAATGACGACTGTTTTTGCACTGAGCCTTTTGTTAATTTGTTATACAGTTGACAGAAAAATGTGTAACTTAGAATCAACGCTGGCGTTTAGTTGTCCCACAATCGTTTTTCTGTATGACTAACAGCCGAGGAACATTGATAATAGTGACATCGCGACGTTGAACGATATTAGATGAAGCGTGCAATGTTTGCATCGTGACTGGCCGTCTCGAGGGCCCGTTTAACGTTGTCGATAGCACATTCGGATGTTCCGCGTCTCCACCACGTCATACGCGTCACCAGCGACAAGCGCCGCTGACAACGAACTGAGCGCGAACCGAATTGACAAGATCGGCGCCAGTGGACGGCCGACAACTGCAAATCAAACGGTTACTGCCACAAAGCTGGCGCTAATCCTTGGCCACCCACGTCGAAGTCGCACGTGCGCTGTGGTGACGTCACGACAATGGCGCCAGCCCGATAATGACAAGCTTTGTAACGAGTATCTGACTGGCGGCGCTTGTGCCGGCATTGTTTCCGGTTTTCCGGCGGCCATGTTTGTCTCCGGATGCGGGCGCAGAGCGGTGGACTGAGCGCTTGTTGGGAGCCGCGGGAAGAGAACGACGCGCGTCCACTAATCTCTCCAGGGGACGGTCGCGAATAGCGACCGCCGTTTCACCTGCCGACTCCCCTCTTTCCCGCCACACCGGTCCACGCATGCGCAGTGATGGATGATCTGCGCGTTTCCGGCGTCGTCCATCAAAAGAGAAATCGTGTCGCATTCGATTACGAGTCGACAAAAGCGAATTATTCTTTATGGAAGTCGGTGATACATTATCGTCCTACAGTAACTTTGGGCAACATATTTCTGTATTTTGTGTGTCATCGACATTATTCTGTGGCTGATATCAAAAACAAACAGAATATACTGTTAATTGCTCCCTCTGTCTGTGAATTGGAAAAACTTCTCAGAAGATGTGAAGAAGAGTTGTACTTGGTGGAATGGATATGTCGATTAATTTCAAGAAATGTATAGCTGTATTTGTTTCGGTCCTAGATGCAATATCGCTTGTAAAGACATTGTATCATCTACTGGTGTCGCCATTCCGTGGAGTAAAGAACTCAGATATCTAGGAGTAACTTTAGTAAATTCTTGTACGTTTAAATGTAACCTAGACCTTGCCAAGAAATCCTTCTACCGTACAGCTAACGCTATCTTTGCAAAATTGGCCGCATCGCTTCAGAAGAAATCATATTACATTTAATTAAAAGTAAATTCATTCCGGTCATAGTATATGGCTTTGAGGCTTGCCATCTTGCGAAAGCACTACTACATTCTTTAGATTTTGTGGTAAATCGCTTTTTTTATAAAACTGTTCGTAACTAATAATATGGAAACTGTCAAGTGTTGTCAGTATTATGTAGGCTTCGACCTACCAAGTGTCACGTTAGCGAAACGTACTGTCAGTTTTGAACAAAAGTGTAGAGATAACGGTTTATATCTGTGATTCTGATACATGCTTGGTACTGTTGCAATCGTCTTATTAGTTATGTACAGTGTACTGTGCATATCTATGCGTTTATGTTGCTTCTTTTTCATAACTGTTTATTGCTATCGTTTGCGGCGAATAAAGATGGATATATATCATCATCATCATCATTTATTCGTTCATTAAAAACAGTACAATAAGCGTATATAAAATGCACAATATATACCCTCGCATTTTTACTGAACAAAAAATAACTTTTTATTTAAACCCCCTTTATATATTTAGACTCTCACTTGCTTTTGGCACGCACTGCATATATTTTGTATTTAGATTTTTAAAAACGTACGTAAATGAATGCGTACATCGTGTTCAGTGTTGTAAGTCAGCTCCGAGGTCGAAAAATTCAAAGTTATGTATTTATACAAATTTATACAGAAAACATGCAACGATGGTGATTAATTTTCTGCAGACACAATTCAGTATGTGGTTGCAGTTTCTTGCGGTTTGCAGTTGATAATGTGTGCATTTTATTACTTTGGGGAGGAAGTGTGAAAACTAGACACGATACTTGACTACTTATCTGACGTTGTTTTTTTATCTCTCGATCTATTTGAATATTATTGACTTATTAGTTTGCATGTTTTCTAAAACTGTAATAGGTCAACATGTAAATTAGTTAGGATTTACTTAACTCATTGTTGTATGTTGCATTTTTGATGGGTTTATTTTTATTTGCTTTCTATACTGGTTAACGATAGATAAAAGATGTTCAATAGTATCAGTTGAATAATTGTATCTTGAGGCAGAACGACAGTTGTGTGGACGAATGAGGAGAGGAGATGAGAGCGTAGTATTACGGTATTAGGCGTTGAACCATGCAGCATCGTTCTTTGTTCATCGACGTCACTTCATCGCGGACAGACACACACTCAGCTACATTTCATCCATTGCAAGTCTTTGCACCTCCGCCACCGTACGAGTCTCTTTGTATCCTATCGACCGACGGGCGATGGTGACGTAGACAAGTGGAAGTGAACGCGATGACTGAATGACGACGGCGATGCGGCGTGTCGGCCCCGAACGAGCGAACGCGTTTGACGTCCAACTGAATGACAAACGGACCACGGCAACGGCGGCGTGTGTGGTGCAGCGAAGCGACGACCCACCGAGATAATTGGCGTCACAATACATGCGACAATCAGGCGTGCACGCCATCACCGATGATGCGGACGCAGGCGCCGAATCCGCTGCTGCCGCCGCTCCACGTAATTAAAACCGCGCGTCCATTGTGACCGAGCGAGAGCGCACGTGGCGTAATTGCGATGAAATTCGCTACTTTGAGATGTAACTACAAGCGTTTGATGCCCGAGGCGGATGAGAAATTAGACATCTGTAGCATAATGGGCCAAATGAACGTCGCCTTGCGATGTCCGACACAATTAACTTCTGATCATTAACGCCACTGATATGTAACGTGGCCAATATAAACGGTATTCACACTACACGGGACAACACCAGTAAGCTACACTGATTGGGAATATGTTCTCTCTAATCAGCTTTTAACTTTTAGGCTGGATCAAATGCATGCAATGCATGAGATACAGCGTATTGTTAATTTGTTACCGATGTGCGCGGTGTCTGTCCGTCAGTCTGTCCGACTGATGCGGATGCTCAACTTGGCTTCACTGTGCAAAAACGGCTGAACGGATCAAGATGCTGTTTGGAGTGAACACTTCTGGGGGTCCATGAAACATTGTGTTACACGGCGGTCTTGATTCCCCACAGACAGGAAGAGGGGGCCTACTTTTAAATTTTTGGACTTCCTTGCATTTTCAGAACGGCTGAAGCTAGAGATTTAAAATTTTGCATGTATACAGAGCGGTGGGGCTCTAACGAAAACTATGCAAAAGTAGGCCATACGGAGTCCGGGGCGAGATCACGTAATCTAATTCTGAATTTTGGGACCCCCTTCGTATCTACGGAACGGCTGAACCTACAGACTTAAAATTTTGCGTGCAAATAGAGCGAAAACGAAAACTATACAACGATAGCTCATATGTGGGTCCGCGTCTGGGTCACGTGACCTATTTTTGACTTTTGCGCTCCCATACATATCTTAGGAACGTCTATAGTTATAGAGTCCAACGCGCGTCGTGTGTGCGATGCATTCGATGCAACCTTTGCCAAATTACATTGGCCTCTTTTATTATAGCTATTGATAGAATTACATATGTCAATATTTCTTACAAATTTAGTTCGTGTGGTTTATTTACGACAACGTCCAATAGGCAATTGTTCTGTAAGTGAAACGTCTTAACTTAAGCAACACTGCAACTGTGATAATATATGAATAATTGCTGCATATCAGGGTTAGGCCTTGTTATAGACAACAGAGGTCGACCAATCTATTTCACTTTACAATTGTTGAACGCTATTGCACGATAGTCTCTCGTTTGAGTTCATTTCGTCCCACGATGATCGTTGAATCGTTCTCAGACTCGCAGTTCTACAGCCACTGCAGTGACTCCACCAGTACGTAAGCTTAACCAATACGCATCCAAATCTGACTTTCAGAAAATTTATATCATCAGTTAACTTACCGGTATACTTTTCTAGGTTTCACAGCAAAAGATAAATATATTGTAAGTTTGCAACTGACTACAAAATTATATTTAGTCTAATTGTTTTGTATATACATGGAAACATTTAGTACTGTCATACAGCTGATAAAATAATAGAACATCTTGTCAATATTCGATTATATTCATTTCTCGATTAATTGTACGGGTGGCGTAATAATGACATTTCACTTGTTGAACAAGCTACATAGACAGAGTCGACAGCGAATAATAATTATTAACTGTGCGTCGCGTCGCTCTGTCAACAGTTGTAATCGTGGCACGCAAATCGCGATGTCAAATCTGTCCGGCGGCCGTCCAAGTGAGTGGTCAGTGCGAGTGGTCTTCCTGGTTCTCCTGGAGGCGTGACCAGTATTGACCGATCAGCTGACCAGTCTCTTGGTCAGCACGCTCGGCGTCACTGATGACGCGTGCCGTCCATGCGCGACTGCGTATCCGCTGCCCATCGATAATACATTCATCGCCGAGGGACCCAGTGGCACGGCGGACACAGATCAACCGGTTATTAACGAGGACGCTGTCCACTACGTCATAGCGGCACGGACGTGGCATGACGCCCAGCAGTCAAGCGGACCGTGTTGACCTGATGCCTGGCCGCCCACACACGTTGCCACGCCAAGCAAGCTGATTAGCGATGACTTGGAAACAACTGGTTATTGACCGACCTAATCAGTCACCGATGCGGACCAAACTGGCTGCGGCGCCGTAACAGCGTTGTAGTTTGACTTATTCACTCAGTAGCACTGTAGCAATATACTATAGAGGTCAATGTTGAGATGCGATAGCAATCGCAGGTGCTTGAGTATAGGTGAAGGTTAATAATCGCCGCTGTCGCTGTACCTGTCTGTATCGGCAATATCATTGATGTCGGTCATGCGGCGTGCCAGTACAATAGCATGCATCTCGCCGTCAAATGGGCAGCTACTGTCGCCGAGAAACTGGGTGACACTCATCAGCTAGAAATGAAACTCGCTGACTCACTTACATAGCACACTTTTCATCAGTCAGTCACAGCTGCGACGACGACGATGACGACGACGGGAAATATTTCGCGACTGAGCCTATGCGTCAGTTGCTTGCTATAGTCGCACGTTGCAGTCATATCAATTACACACTGGCAAATTTGCTTCGCGCTATTTTGTGCATTTATTTGTATGCTTTTACCGCGGTAAATAGGCTAAACGGAAAACTAAGCTATTTCGATTTTCGGTCAATTGTAAGCTGTGGTTATATGCTTTTTCTATAGAGAACTTATGCCTCGCAATTCATTCACCAAATAACTGGTAGCAGTTATAACATAAACAACAATCAGTGCAATGGACAAATAAATATTGTAGCAGATAGAACTTAATTATGGTAAACAAACAGAGCATCGAGTTGCATAATTGAATTTCGTCGCAGGTTTATAGGTTTGGTAACCTTGTGAGTAAATGTATAAACTAATTGAGTCCTCAACTGCAGACATGTTTCATTACTCTCAATGATATACCGTACGGTATAGTCGTTGTTGAACTTGTAAACTGACACTTTGTGTTTGACAGCCAATTTCCCTGACGTCTGCACAACGTGCCATATAGTATCGGTCTACGGCATCGGCCGTCAGCAGTGAATATCGATGCCGTATCGCCATTACACGCGTAAACACACAGTGCATGGTGCTGCTGAAGCTGCGCGGACAGACACGTAGCATCTCAGTGATATACGATAACGCTGCCACGGTGCGGAGTACCTGGCAGCCCACTCGAGTCAATTACCACGAACACAACAGTGATCTTTGTTCTAAAGCGGAATCTACCGCGTCGCAATGCCTGCACCATCCATGCCGACTGAAGTACTTATGGCATTTGGTGTGGAATATAGTGGAATTACAATATCAGTTGTCTACAAAAATTAAAAATCGTCTAATAATTAACATTTCCATGTTTTATATCGACTTTCCATATTTTCCTTCTGCAACTTGTAATTTTGCGTAATTTTGGTGTATTTATGTATTAATTTTAATAATTTTATATTACTTATAGCGTTAAAACCACAGAGCAAAATACAATATCATTTTAGTATTCTGCACTATGATAATGAGAAATTATCAGTGAACAGATTTATAGTAGTTTATGCAGTGGATATCAAGAAACATTGTCAAGTGGTTACACCATGCGGCAGAATCTGAGCATGCGTATGTAGGTGGAGACTGCATGGAAGAATTGTTTCCACAGATCCAGCTTGGCGTGGACGCCCATCGATCTATCAGCCGCTCATTCCATCATTCAATGCTTCCCGTCTGTCTGTCTGTCGCAGTTCACAATCACACGTCAGTCCATCGCTGCAGACCTGTCAATGCTGCCCGTCAAAGTTAGTCGCACGTGGTTGACGTCAGCCGATTTCGTTGATCGAATGGGCGGACACAACCAGTGGACGATATGACCCCGCGTGACCCTCTCCAGGCGCCTCGACCGACGGTAAAATATCGCATTCTGTGCGCGGCAGGCGGTGTGCACGAACGACGTCGACGTGATGCTATCTGGAGCGCCAGCTGTCACTCGGCATCCCACAAACACACTTCTGGGCGCTCTCTGCCATGGAATGAGGTCTGTCATAGCGCGCAACTCATCGATAGCTCCAGCAATTCACAGGAACTTCTGCTCGGCTTCTGAGACAACACCAGCAGCAGCCTGTTGGCGAACACTTGTCTCTCTTTGATGTCAGAGATACGGCGAGCTGATGAGATGGGCGGCTCTCGTCGCTTGATGACATAAACGGCAAGAGGAGGTTCTACTAGGAAGTGATGAAAAGTGCTTCACGTTCGATAGTTATCGGAAATTTGTTGGCAACATTTCGCATGCAGCTGCAGCAGATGCGATGTTTACGCTCGAATAAATGCGACGAACATTTTCAACATTACGTGGTGACTTACAGGCGTTCGGATATACCTTGTCTTGGACATCCACGGGCGATAATTTCTCGCAAATTTACATATTTAATTAGCTTCACAATAAACATTCGACGCTCACTCCGTTTAACCGTGAAAGTATGACCGTTTATCATGCATGTCATTGTCGTGTGTGCTCCTGTTGGTTAATCGCAGGTAACCTCGTGTTATTCAGTATCAGTATCTGATCTGAAGGCGAAATGTATACTGTAAAAATGAACCTATAAAATAAAAGTACTTTAGACATATAGCTCTTGATCTGGAAAATTTAATTTTTGTGGTTAAAAAGTAAATAAATGAAATACTATTATGTACATGGTCAAATACACTGTAGGCCTATACAGTGTATTTGTTTTCTCCATGACGGATTAAACGAATAAACCTGTTACGTACTAGAGAAAAGTGCATGCAGCGAACTCTGCATGCTACTATGCATGCAATATCGATATTGCCATTTTTGTTTCCCCTAGTATATCTTGTCACGATCACCTGTGACAGTTCACCATATACGCTGTCACTCAAATACGACGTCGCCGCGAGGTCAATAAGTAAACACTAACACTGTTACGACTTACAACAAGCAGTTCACAACTGCAGCCTATAGTGTGTATAAACTTACTGATGTATAATGCGAACAAGAAATAACTGACAAATTTATGTAGGCTTATATAAAGAACTTGTAACGCGTATATTCATTTTTTTGTTGGAATGGTTCGATATAACGACTATGCTAAATTGCTAATGATGAAACGCAGTCGGCTTAATGACAGGATGTGAAGGCTGCATTGTTCAGCGGATCCCAAATAGTGCATGACAGCTTTTCTATTAACAAAAACAGATTCGCGTGCGTCGAAACATCTGTTAGGTGGGCGACAATGTTTCATACATAACTTGTCGTAACGACCTAATTATCCTCGAACCGTGTGTCCATCTTGAAGCCCGCAGGTGTCCAGTGCCGCGACGCCCCCGCGTAACCCCCGGTCAGTCGGTCAACTGACCACTGTTAGCTCGGACGCCGACCTCTGTAGACGTGTAATTTGGCGTCACGAGCGGCTCGCTGATTAACACTGCAGGTGCGAAAGAGTTGTTGCTCTCCCGGTGGTCGCAGTGCACGGGTCACGGCAGGAGGTCAGTCGTGTCGCAGATAATTGATCCCTGCGGACCGACGTCGTCCACTAAATAACAGTCGTTACGTCGCGACGTCAATTTACCGGCGTGCGTCACTCGATATGACAGAGACGTATTAGTCGAGTTGTTGCATTCTCTCTCTTGTGTTAAGTCGCTAGTAATTCAATGACATTTTATCAGTCACTTTGACAAATTAACGATTAAACGGTTTCCTACTTAATTCAATTTTAGCAGAAAATATCTTCTATTCCGTATCTTTGACCAACCGATACCCGTGTTTGTGATGCTGTACCAATGTTTCCTACTTCGTCATGCTGTATATGTTGACTATTCATATTTATAGTTAAGTTATTTAATTTATTATTTTTTGTTTGTTTCTTCTGCTACCGGATATATTCATTCTGGTGAAATAAAGATAAAGAATACAGTAGTTTATACTGTAAATTCAATTGCGGCATTTTGTGAGCTCAACGTTTATATGTCAAGAACAAAGAGCTGTTTCCGCAGCAGTGTGCAATGTGCCTGTTTTTGCGTCTGTATGGACTGGAGTAATGAAGCGGTTATCATGAGTAATTGTAACCATCTATAGCAAACAGCTGCGCGTCTATAGCTGATTCAGACGCGGTGCTGTCTCGACGTCGTGGATCAGTCACAGTTCCACGCCATATTTCACTCGAAAACACACCAATGATGTAAAAACCGCTTTATGTTAGGCCGAATACACAGCGGCGAGTTAAATACCGTTAAAAGAGATGCCGACATCATCTGACGTTTTCTCGTTCTCATAGCGAAAAAATTCAATAGAAAGGAAAGCGGCACCAATGCGTACGGCATGCACAGGCTCGACGCATCGCTTTGATGATATAGTCGCATTTTTTTACGATTCAACGGCGTCGACGGGCGCCAAGTCTGTCTGTTTTTACCAGTCTACCTATGCGTCATCTTGCTGGCAGAGGAGAGTATAGACGGTTATTTGTCTCATCAGCTGAAGTGTATAGAGCCGGAGTGATAAGTTGAGCACGCTCACCCAGTAGAATACTCCTTGAATGCTGTTTAATCATCGACTATAACTTCGTCGGTTTAATCGTGCCAATAAACGGGAAAACAGTGGGGCGCGTGTACGACGAAACATTGCCGTTAAACGTCTCCAAGGAGGTCATTAGAGGATCGTTGGCACGTAAACCGTCTGTTTGGGCATTGCCTCACACCTGTAGAAGCTGTAGCTCCGGCAGCGGCGGGGTGGTGTTCAGGTGGAGGTTTTATGGTCGTCATTTGTCGACGGATAAGTCGAATAGATAAATGACGGAGGAAGCGCGGCTGATTAATGTCGATGATGGATTCAAACAGTCAGTGCATGATGACGTTGCAATAGTATCACGTGAACCGACGAGCCATGTCCAGTAAAGTAAAGTAAAGTAAAGTAAAGTAAACAGGATATAGCAGTTCGTGAACTCACCTCACCGCTACCAGTAGCTCGTCTTTCAACAAAGTTCAAAACATATTGGTTTTATACCGATCGGCCATAGTAAACTCGCCTGTGTGTGCGCGAGCTCGCGTACTGTATGACGGGCGTAGGTTTCCGCTGACTAGTGGGCAATTTATAAAAGTGACGAAAATGCGTCACGAAAAAGCGTAACGAAATTACCACAAATCGATGTTGCGCGAGTTTGCGAAGGCCTCTGAAGCTGAAATTTGGACACGCGTTCGTCGTCGGTATTTGACGTCTTTTGCTGGTCTCCATTTTGAAAATGAGCCAGGGTTGACAGAGTTATAGATGCTGCCGAAGGTCGGCGAAATAGACTGTCCAGGCGAATTCGACGATCTGAATCTGCAAATCTACTTTGGTCTTGGGCTCGTCGACAAACGGCCGACGCTCGCTCTTATCGCCACGAAGGAATAATGATATCGACTTTCTTCGCTAGCTCTAAATTCATTACGAATCGCAATGATTTTCAGGTCATTGCCGAGACTGGGCCGACCGGCCAGCTCCACTACGACGGCATGGCAAATGGCAGCCACCTCTTCCGTCCAGAAGACAAAGACAAATTGGACTTTTCGGAACCTGCAATGCTCTTTTATGCCCAAGAGTCAACCACCTGAATGACACGGAATACAACCATAGCATTACACTGTATTCCAGCACGTCGATTCATGTGTCCTCTCATCTCTACGTCGCTTCGAATGAGCTCCGCTCTCCGGGCGTGCGCCCGGAGTTTAGGTTCCCTAATGGGTTATATTTAGACTAGAGGTCGTACGCATCGTGCTGATACATGCAGCGCAATAGAAGTTGTTTTAAAAACGATTCTGTATTATATAGATTAGCATTGGCATTGACATTGCTATCAATATTAATATTAAAAATTATCAACTTTCCCCATGTTACATTAAACAATGAAGCACTGGCACAGTTTGCCGTTGCGAGGTTGCATGTTTGCGGGAATCAATAGACACTGCTGAAACTGGAGCGCGTCTGTCGGCTGCTGCAGCTGGCGTCACCGACATTTTCCAACCATGAGTTCCGAGAAATTGTGATTCGTCAGAGCTCGGCCGCGCGCAAGCGTCGACTGACCAATCAATCAGTCACAGGCCACGCCTACACGTGCGACAGTGTTCGGGGAAACAGACAGTAATGAATATTCATCGTCCAAGCAGTTGACTGTGATATATGTATCCGTGACGCAGTTTCAGCGTCCGTACGGGAAGTGCATAATGACTACTTTCAGTATTTGAAACGCACAACAGAGGCTATACGGCAGTGACGACAGATGGTTGGCTATACTGCGCTGCAAGAGGAATAGGCCTAGGCCTTGCCGTGTTTGTCTTGAATGGTAAATAAATAATTCTAGACACGCATTTATCAAGTGCAGCATGATGCAGCGTTTCATATTCCGATATACACTCTATAGGCTTTCAGCAGTTATAAACAGCACTGACACTAGCTAGGCACACCCGATATGAAAAAAGCCGAAACCAATGATTTGAAAAGACTGACATACCGGGTGAATAAAGAAGTAGCCCCCTACATATGAAGATTTGTTTCACCACACAAATGGCAGCATAATGAAAATAATTGAAGCAAATATGTAAAACAAGCGTGCACACAGGTAAATATGATTTAATCTATACTCAATCAGTCTCTTATTAATTTCCCACCACAATGTTTGGAACTTGACTAAAATTGCTATGATATCGAGCAATCATTTCAAATTTCAATATGATCATTGTTTGTCTGTTCTTTGCTTGGTGAACAAACGTGCTTAGTAGGCCTCGCGAAGCGGATGCCTTATGTGTAAACCAGCTGACGCGTCTATACTTGGAACATAGGCTACTCAACGTACACACACACTGATTGATGATGTGGACCCCACCGACGACGACGGTCATATTTTACGACGCGCCCGCCCGGTCGCCTATAGTCTGAGTTCATGACGTTTAATCGGCCCAACGCGACTTCCGCCATCGTCGAACGACTGCAGGCAGGCATGTAGGGCATCTACAGCAGCCGTGATGCGCGCCAGGTGAGATCGACGTTAATCGTGCACCGGGACAGGTGCGCTTTCACTGACTGATAAGATGCCGAAGTTACCATGAAACTGTAACGTGATAGGCCTACTGCGTGACGGAGATGCTGCCACGCGCAGTAGGCCTAATCTACTACCGGTATTCACAAAGTCATCATAATAGTAGGCCTAATAGGCCTACATGCAGACAAACATATTTATCATGTAGCAATTATAATTTTGGCATCCGACTACATTTTCTAATTTGACATTTAGCCTATCGACTGGGCTTATAGTTTGGGTGGGCCAATTGTACAATCGTTCCCTTTCTGAGCCATTCATTACTACGCCAAACTGGCAGCACATAACTAGGCTACATAAAACATACAAAATACACAGTTACGTAAAAAAACAGAAAAAAACACTAAACATACATGAAAATACAAACTATACTGAACAGCAATAAAATGAAATTATAACATATGCTTACAAGCTGAGCAGCTCGTTTACAAACTATACTAGGCCTAACTTCAGCAAAGGCCTAACAGTGTAACGTAACACAGAGAGGCCTAATCCCTTATTGGCTACTCTATTCTGTATCATCAACAATTCAAAATTCAAATACAGTAACCCAATGTAATCACGTGGTTGCAAAAAAATCCTATAGGCTACGGAAACGGCTGAGTTAGCCTAATCATAGGTGTGTTTCTCTATGCATAGGCCTAATTATGCACGTCGCACAAACTTGAATGCGTTTTAGAGAAAAACTTTTGATTTTTTGTAACGTGTTCACTCTCAGTAATAATACATCAATATTGCATGCAATGTATCCGATCGCATCGTTCACCAAACGGAGCAGTTGTGACTAGTGAAGGTGCTAATTATAGAACTGACGTCATCTGTGTGCGCGATAACACAACAAGTGGTGCGCGTGTGCTCGCTCGTCAACAGAAATGACATCATCGCACGTGCGGGAAGCTCCGCCTACTTATGATTATGCTAATGAGACGTGCGCCTGCCTGATGGCCTGGCCGGGGCGAAGACGGACAGGCGTGACAGCAGGTGGCCTGCGCCGCCGGGAATCACACTCCCGGCCTATATAAGTCGCCGCAAGAGTGTTCGCGTTGAGATGAAGAGTGGATTGTGAGTGTGTGCTGTGTGTAGTTATATTACGCCACGCTAGAGGTAAGCTGTTGATTAGTTTAGGAAATAACAGTGCTGTTACTTGACCGCGAGGCAGGGCCAAGCTGCTGCGAGGGTAGCCAGCCTAGATTGATCTATAGCCTATCTCTAATAACAAAGAGCATAGCGTAGTGTTTTTGTCGTGTCCTGTTAATCTGGCGCTCTCCAGGCACCCGTGAGCATAGCAGGTGTGCCTCCAGACTCGCTGAGTGATGGTATCCAGGCGTTGCGTCTCACTGACAAGTTTATCACTCGGCGGTCGGCACTGGCCTTTTGTGATTGCGAAACAGCTGACTCGCCGTCGACACTGGCGTCGCTTAATGCTTGGCACTGGCACATTGCCCTCGATTTGCTGACTCTCACATCCCTTAAAGCAGTTCATCAGAATTGCCGTTGTACAGGAGTAAAATATTGGCTGTCTAGCCTGTCTGTGGGTCTGTTCTAATCTTCTGGAAATTTCAAATCTGCAGAAACTGAGGAGCGCTCCTAGGGACTTTTTGATCTGGATTTGTAGGTCGCCTGGGATGACGGTAATTAAAAATTGACCTATAAGTTAGGGACAAGAAAGGGGTGAAAGTCGATATTATGAGAGGATGAGCACTGAGAAGTACCATTATGCTACAGTTGCTGACTACACTGGGCCTACTGGTACTCGGTGAACGCGTCGTTATCTCATTTCTGCACTATCGTATCGTGACGCCGGTTACGGTTCCTAGGTGAATGGTTGGCTGACCAAGGCAATCGATGTGCTGATCTTCACTTGCTGAAAGACCAGCGGGAACGGCGTTGAATGGCGCAGGTAGTGCGATGCTGTTTGGCTGCTGCTGAGTCAGCTGGGAGACTGGCTGCTGCCTGGAAGAAAATGTAATTTCAGCTGTTTACATTGGTTGCCAAGCAGATCGGAGTGACAACCACATAGCCGTGTTACTGTTCTTGTGAGGTCGCCAATATCAGCTTGTGTGCAGTTGAGTTGACCTGTGAAGAGCCGAGGCTACCTGTGTTTATTATTGGTTGGACGTGCAGCAGTTGCTGCTGCTGCACCGCTGAGCAGTAGGCCCTCGTTTGTGGTCAGCTGACGTCAGCTGCCGGCGTCTGGACTGGATAAATAAACACTGTCGACAGACGCTTACAGACAAAGTAAGTTGCAGCAGCAGCTATAGAGCTTGTGTATCTAAGCGTCGCGCGATAAATAGGGCAGATCAAGCGATAAAGGTGATAGGCTACCGTTTCCGCGCTGTAACGCGTAAAATTATAGAGATGGGAACGTGCATGGCCTGATAATGGACTTTCAGCGCCTCGAGTTAGTTGAGACGGTTTGTTGATACAAAGCACGCTTTGAAGGTAAGTAAGCGAAGATAATAACGATATGTCACTAGATCTTCCGCAGCGGGCTATCATTGTCTTATCCCCGGTGATTTCAGCAGCTTCCGGGAATTTACAGAATTAATTTAATCCAGTGTTGAAAATATGTGTTGTTGCCTGTAAGCATGCAAAACTCTGTGAAGGCTTGTCACTGTCTTTTCACGCGAATTTGCTATACAGTAAATTCAGAAATAGTTTTCTTATATTTGCATGCGTTAATTTTAATGACGTTTATGCCAATTAACAGTGGTCGTTGATGAATTAGCGTTGTTTATTTGTAGTAACGTGATTAAATGACCTATTTTTCTGTAGAACAAAACTTGACTGATCTTGCGTGCTTGCCCCATTAGAAACGGTTTTGCTAGTACGCTTTAGGCCTAACTAAGCAGACATTCATTTTGTACATTAAACCTAATCGTCTGTGGTGTTATGCTGTTGTAGATTTTAGACTTGCGTGCGGCATATATCGAGGTGCCCTGACAGAGTATTGAGCTAATCACGTGAGCGCAGCGGCAGTGAGTGGTCATCTGCCGCGTGTGACTGTACACGTGACGGTGAGTACATTTCGAAGCCTGATGGCGGCAGCAGCTGGCGGCGGAGACGACCCCCCAGACGACCAGTTTGACCCGCCGCGAACACCTCACCTCGTGCTCAAAGACGACAGCGACCAGCTGAGCCCCGACACGGAGGAGAACGTAGCGTCACAGACTGACGGCGTGTTTCGTCACTTCGTCTACCAGCTTCACTCCATCGACCGCAATGACCGACACGACGCCGACGACACGCCCACCGTACCCGAACTCACCTCCTTCGGGGAATCCCCGCTGTCGTGAGTTGTTTCACTTTCGCTCGTTGTCGACACGTCTAGTATATAGTCTGCTGTATTCTGCGTCCAGATACATGCACTCACGTGTTAAGTAAATGACTTTTACTCGCAAAAATGGTGTCAACCTCATCGTTAAATTATTTTTCGTTATTCAGCCTGTTTGTTTTGCTGATGAAACGTTATTTATTTATTTCGCTGTAGAGGCCCATATCTCTGCACTCGCTGGACGGATTTTCGTTATTCTTGTGTCATTCGATCGGTTCCGGTGTAATTTTTGCTTTCTGTTCAGACATCTGACAGATCTGCCCCAAAAATTTCACAAGGGTTTAAAAGCCGCAAAAATTTGAGTCATTTTGAGCCTCAGCATAAACTTGTACTGCGCAGATGATTGTGCTATCATGTCCTGAAATTTGATCCCTCATCTCTGACATCTGTCTGGCAGTTTGGGCCCCAAAATGTGCGAAAACGGAAAATAGGCGATTTGGAAGCCAATAACACTAAAACGGCTAAAGATAGAGCCATACAATCTGCGAGTGGAAAGTAGCCCAATGACTCTTCATGCAGAAGTTCGTAATTGTCCGTTTAGGCGTTCCTCCAAAATACAAGTTGCGGCACAGTTTAGAAAATAGATTCTAGTTTAGTATCGTATGTAACTTATTGCGAAATTCCCGGGGACCACCTTAAACTATTGGAATAAAGAGAGGCACCTAAGTACGGTCAGCAAAGTAAGAGCAGTAAAAAGTTACTGCCAGATTCGGAATATATTCTTACGCAAAAACAGATGAAGATAGACATATGGCATTTGCGAGTAAAATGTAGCCCAAGAGGTCTAATTTCTAGCTAGCGAATTTCGTAATCATCCGTTTTGGGGTTTATCAGAAATAGCGCTTGTAATATTCGTTTTACCTCCTATTCACATAGCCTTGTGATTCAGCCTTTATCTGTGGCGCACTGCGCTGGCCATATCACGTGGTGCTATTAGGGCTATCACGAGTACCGGGTAGCCTACTCGAGTACTCGCGAATTCGAATATTTAATCGCTGTAACTCGGCCGGAATTATCCGTTTGATTGAAAGGTGGCACATGTCATAACTTGAACAAAAAGTATAATTTAGTCGCCAGTTTGCGCCATTTCGAATTTTTTTTTTTTTTTGGGGGGGGGTATTATTTTGGCTCATGGTGAAGCTCACTTCACTTAATTTGGTGCACTTTTTAAACATTGTAGGGTTCCCTGATGTGTGGAGTAATCCAAACATGCATATTTCAGAAATACCAGATCGCGGACGGCAGCCATCTCGAATTGTTAGCTGGCCCACCACAGCTATAGTAATGGTCCGTGTTGTCTGTCTGTCCGTCTGTCTGTGTGTCGCACGCAAACATCTCCAGAACTAAGCGAGGTAGATGTATGGTTAGTCAGAAACTCGAATAGGAAACCGAGCTTTCCGATTCAGAATCTGCATCAGATTCGCGATTGGAAGTATGGTTCCACCATTTT
>Ga0126335_1000443_pt1 | contig 19874 bp, 10 predicted proteins | sample OlaspJWI45metaG_FD_108409 | JGI IMG/M metagenome (GOLD analysis project Ga0126335, IMG submission 108409) | Marine gutless worms symbiont microbial communities from Oahu, Hawaii - Olavius sp. 1 OAHU.JWI-45 metaG | ecosystem: Host-associated > Annelida > Digestive system > Unclassified | place... | reverse complement strand
GACAGTTGTGCACACTGCTATCCTACATTCCACCGTGCATGTTCATTTCTTTGCGGCCGATGATGTTGAATCTGTGCGTGTCATGCTGGACTTGGAGTGTGAAGCAGTACGACGGCGCTCCAACTTGCGTTCCTTCGCCTCCTTCAAACGCTGTGCCAACAACTTCTGGTACTCTGCTGCCTCCTCGCGCTTCTTGGTCGCACGTCGGCGTTTCTGTGCCAAACGATGACGCTTGCGCTGCAGTACGAGTGGAGTGACAAGACGCTGAATCTTGGGAGCCTTCGTACTCGCCTTCTTGCCTACAAATATCCAGCCGCTGTAATTAATATAAATGCTACAAGTAACAATATCTGTGGTAAATTTCTGCATTGTTTTAGGCTCCTTTAACTTGATAATCAAATACACAGACACAGGCAAACCTACCAGCAAACTATTTTTTTCCACACTCATCGATGAGGGTCACTAATCTGACATCACAGCAATTATATCTACTTGACTAACCTTACTTGGTTCTAGCCGACAATTATCAAAATTATTAATTGATGTCACTAAGGCCATCCTTGACACAGACAATTCCACATTTCCAGAGTTGTAGATGTCATGAGCTAGCTGTAAGAAACTGAAATGCATACTACTGAGGACTGCAACAGAGATCACCATTGCTCGTTGCTCACAGAAAAACGTCACTGCAGTATGCACCATTGACCTTTGTCCCTGGATTAGCAAAGTTCAGATTCGTAGCATCCAGCTTGGAGATCCCAGCCAACACCATCGCCAACTGAGTAAGTGTTGCATGTGTGTGTGACAGACGTTCATCTGCGACTTGCTTCTTTTTTTGTTACTGCTGGAATGTACAGATGGTCATTTTTGTGGATTCTTCGAGGTCACCAACTAGATGAAGTTCATTTTGTCATATGGGAACATCTTCAGCAGCTTTCTGGACGTTGCAGGCAAACGGTCCGATTTCACTGAGTCAGTTCTTGTGCACATTTCAGACAGGTCATTGTGGATAATGCGGAACAGAGATGGCAGTTAACGGATTTTTAAAATTGGTTAAGATTTCACACAGTTATGGTTAAAGTTTGGCAGCACCCTTTTCTGAGACACAGTGTATATATAGATAAGCATCACAGAGACTATTATTAAGTAACTATTGCAATGTCATTATCTCTGATCTCAAAACAAATTAAGAATCTGTGACAGCTATTACATTATTGGCATATTTGCCAAAATTTTATAACATACAACGGCACTAATCTTGATTCTATATTGTCATAGGCAATAGCTTCATATTTTCTGCCAAAAAGTATGCATCATCACCTTGTTTTGGTAAAGTTATGCCAAAATAATCGCAGGGGTCTGGTTTTTTTGAGACATGATGTAGTATGCAAAATACTCTACGGCATTCATTAAGAACTGGAGCAAATAAACTTTTAGCCTGTTAGTTGACAACATGAAACACAAGCTGTGCAATGGTTCATTTTGTTAGCAAAGATGCAAGAGTAGATGGATAACCTTCTTTGGCTGGCAGTGGACGCCTGACGACGTACTGACGCACATCATCTTCCTTCTTCAGGTTGAACAATTTGCGAATCTTTGAAGCACGTTTTGGTCCAAGACGTCTTGGAATTGTGGTATCAGTGAGTCCCGGTATTTCCTGCTCACCTGCAATGTGCGATCAGATATCAAATCAATCTACACAAGATCATCGGCAATGGACTGCGTAACTAAGATGTGTGACTGGCACTGGTAACTTGTGGTAAGTTACTTACAAAATAATAAGTAATTAATTTACTGTTAATTTTCATAATATGCATTACTACTGGCAGAGATAAGACAATTAAATAGCTACCGCAATAAAAAAAAGTTTGAATGTTTCTCAGCCAGTCTCTTAAATATGCTAAAATACTGACTCTCTGGTCTGTGGATAAACAATAACACATCACTTCACATTTCTGAGGAAGCAATGCTCTGTTTAGCAATTAACTTTTTTCTAAACTTATTGTTAATTTGCCAACATCAAGCAAATATGACTAACAAAACTGCTAGACTGCTAGGTGTTATGTTAACTGGTGTACTGTTGACAAGAGTAGATTATACACTGGTTGTGGCAGCCCACCTTTCCTGACAATGACCAAGTTGAGAACACTCAGGTTGCCATCGACTATACAACCACGAACTGACTTGCGTCGTCGTTCACCGTCGCGCCGAGGGCGGTAGCAAGAATGTCCCGCAGACAGCAACAGGCGAACGCGGCCATTTGTCAGTATTCCCTGCTTCATTGGAAACCCTTGTTTATCATTGCCACCGGAAATGCGAACTACATAGCCCTGGAAAACATAAAACAACATAACCACTTGGCAACATATGATCACCCTGTCCGTCAACGGCCTACATTTCATTTAATAAAGCTGAATACGCAAAAAACAGGCCACAGTAACTTGTGTATGTTCTAACAGGTACACAAAAGCTAACCATGACACTAACCATAACCTTACCTGTAGGTTTGACATGTACATCATATGCATTTAATAGTGGAAAACCAAACATTACCTGAAGTAATGTTCAGGAATAACAATGTACAGCAACCAGTGATGTTGTACAGTTATTATCTTGTAATGAAAGTTCTCATAGTGTTATGGGCTACTCCCATATTGAAGTTCCCTGTGTTCACAAACGGGTTCCTGTATAGGGGTTTTCATAATTACATCATGGATTCCTATAACCCCATATTCCCATTACACGCTTAACTCAATACAACAGTGAACTTCTTAATGTTGCCTAAAGAACCTTGAAAAATTGGTATCTATTAGCAAAAAACCCACTATTATGCGAGCTCCTCCCAGTGTGGGTCATAGCCACAGTCTAAGTTTAGGGTTAGGGTTAGGATTAGCGTGACTTGGTTAGTGTTATGGTCGAGGACGAGGACTGTAAACTGGGAGCAGCATCTTAACACACTGCCACTTTTGTAACAGAAGGCCGAAAATAAAGGGTACAGGCAAAAATGAGGGCCTGGGGGATGCAGGATGTGAGCTATGGGCGTGACAATGGGTACAATGTGGGGCAAAGTGCAGGGAACCACCTGCACTTTACCCACATGCAGTGTAGTCGACGATGCAGTTGCACCATCATGGGCGGACAATGAGCACTGGGCGCCGTGCGCGGTCAGCATCTTCATCATTGATGACCGTTGGCAGTAAAACTTGGTGGCGATGTAAGCCTACTCATGTCTGGTTATCTACTCTTAAAATATACTTTGATGTAGGCGAAATACACAAACAGACCCTTTAACAATTCAAAATAGGTCTATACAGTCATCGGAGTCCATGGCCAAATAAAATATGACTGACTTGGGTGAAATATGAAGTGACTTAGAGATTGACTATGACTGGCGGTAGTGCCTAAGTCATTTTCAATGACTAGTCTTACCTATGGAAGAGGCAATCAGCAAACTTTAAAGTGGATTTTATTGCCATTGCTATAGATTTACGGAACATAGTAACAGTTTTATGATGATAACATTTTTGTCATAATATATAGAACTTTATTCGCCAACTTAAGTGGCAGCACACAAAAAACTAGCAAACAAAATTATTTACACTTACAATATCAGTACTTAGATAACACACAGCAAATACCATTTTCGGACGCAGAATATCGATTCCTAAATCTGTCTTGACGAACACAAGAACAAGATAATTAAGAAAAACAACAAACAAAAACAAAGGATGATAACCAATACAAACCCTACACAACATGGCCTAAGTGACATTCTTAACACGCCATATTTGTTAATAGCTGACATAAACCGTTCTCAGCAACTTTGTATTTTGCAAGGAATTTTGACCGACGTTTGTCAACACGTAACTTAACATCAGTGATACCAAAGAACAGCCCATACTTTGCCCCGCATTTTACTCGTTGTCCGCAGCCCCGCATTTTACCTATCGCAATGAACACATACCTTCCACTCATCGCCCAGACATTCTGCACTCACTTCTTGTGACATACGCTTCTCATAGAATGTTCGCAACTTCTTCTCATCATCGACTTCAATCAGCTTCTGACAGCCGGTCGCCGGAAACGAGATATTCAACTGGCAACACATACATTTACATTTTATCGTGTTTACAATTCGGCAACACTGCTAAAATAAATCGGCATCATCTTCAACAATCGCTAAATTACAAAACATCCATTATAAATTAGGACAAAAACACAAACTACGCTTCCTTAAAACTGCTATATTTTAGCAACTTCTGTTTTAATTTTGTTTTAAAAAGGCTTTCAAACCTTCATCTTTTCATAACAACAACTTTACAACATCTCCATTGAGAAAAGGAAAATAAACCGGAAGTTGATACTGTTGAAAACGCGTCTATAAATAAGTAAATTCAAGTCATAACTTAGTAGATTTTGCAATAACACACGAAAAGGTTTTGCATTGTGACAGTTATGAACTGGCTTGTTATGTGAGGATTTTGAAATATGCCATTTAGTTTTAAATATCATAAAAAGAGTAAAAATTAAATGTTTTTTCTGTGTAATGTTAGTTGTTTTGTCCCTCCCTGATTTATATAATGCAAATTACAATACAAAACTTCATGCTGCGAGACACATTCATAGTTTATACAACTCACATCTCTTTACATTTTGTCAAGTAATGTTGACTTTGAATAACCACTTCATATGCGTACCTATGAATGCCAGTGTAATCTTGGTTGTATTTTGTCTTGGCCGAGCTTGTCATGTAGCGTGAATCACTGGATGTTTGTCTGACGACGTTGCCTACCTTACTGGATTTTAGGCAATCATAAATTTTTATCTACGGCGACTACCATATCATCTTGTTTATTGGCATTTGCTACATGGTACTACTGGCCAGCAGCAGCTAAGTTTCACAAACTCAGGGACTCACGGTTGATGTTCATCGTGATAAAACCTCAGAGTCAGAGTGCGACCTACATGAAAAGTACCCGTTATTTTAATAGCTTTAACTTACACACATACCTACTCTAAATCACATTCTAATAGATAGTGATAAATGTAGTAATTAACTCGGTACTTTTTGCACTACCTTTACAGAATGCTTGACCTTGACTACCAGAATACAACTGTAAGGCTACGCATATGCTAAAATGTAGGCCTACACTACAAATTTCAATGAGCGTGTAACTGATTACCGATGACTGTGGTGTCTGTCCATCAGTCTATCTGTCATGCGGCTCAACTCAGTTTCACTGTGCAAAAACAATTTAACTAATCAAGATATTGTTTAGGATGAACCCTCTTGGGTGCCCAAAAACATTGTTAGACGGCGGTCCTGATTCCCCCACAGTGCGGGAGAGGGCGAGTTGGGGAAATTTTGCCCATTGGGGACCCAGCACATCTCAAGATTGGCTGAAGCTAGAGAATTGAAACTTGGTGTACTTATAGAGGGCTTGGGGCCCTAACCAAAACTATGCAAAAGTAGGTCATACGCGGTCGCTGGCGGAGTCACGTGACCTACTTCTACATTCTGGTACTCCCTCCTATCTCTGGAATGGCTAAAGCTAGACACTTGAAATTTTTGCATGCAAAATGCCGTGCATATAAAGAAATGGGGGTCTTTAACCCAAAATACACAACAGTAGAACTTAGGTTGGGGAACAACTTTTAAATTTTGGGACACCTTATCTCCTAAACTGCTGAAGCTAAGACATAAAATTGTGTGTATATGCAGGGCTGGGGGGTGTAACTTATCTAAATAACTCTAATGTAATGTAACCAAAAATATGCAACGGTATATGATAGGGAATTGGGGTCACGTGACCTAATTCTGATCTCTTAGCAACCCATTGTATCTCTGGAACTTCTGCAGCTGGACACTATGGCACATGCAGTGTGTGTGATGCATTCGATGCAGGCTTTGCCAAATTACTTTGGCTTCTTACAAGAGTTCTGCTGGTGTGTCTTGATGTAACAATATAACAATGCCATAGTTCTAACTGAATGCTAGAAGAGATTTAAGGAACTTGGTTACAACTGACGTTTCACCTTTTTCGTATTTTTCAAATAAGTGAGGTTCAAGCTTCTCAATGCCTAGGCACAGCAATTTCATTTTTGTGTGGAGGTACAGCTGCAAAATATCTAAGCTGAGTTGAAAGTTTAACGTCATCAGGTCAGATAGGAAAAGTGGCAGCACACAAATTTATGCTCCTTTTATAGAAAATGTGATGCTTCAGAATACACCATTTTGCATCTAAACCTTCTAGTGGAGATCCATAGAGATCCACAACATCACCAAGCTGCTGTGTATGTCAACAAAATTGAACACAGTACAATGAACTACCACTTGACAATCTATTCATGTGGCACAACAGTAAACATAAACATGTAAATAACAGCATTTGAACATGGAACGCTAATCACAGTTTCAAAGAAAATAACGGCAAAACACAATTACTCATCTCGACTCAATACATCCCATGAAACATAACTGTAATGTGAACATAATTTTAAAACTTGTGCTTGCACTGGGACCTAAATGACAGGTTAGCCAAGTGAAAGGCGACAGTAATATATGTAAGAGTGAAAATATCAGCAAAATACAAAGCAAAACATAACATGGCAAATACAGTGAGTGTGCAGACTCAGCATCGTACTCCACACATTGCAGATCATTTTAGGAACAAATTACACGGCAATATACCAGAAGTCACACTTATATAAATGTTTTTTGATCTTTTGAAACAACTATTCATATCTACACTTGTAGGCATACTTTCTAGGCAAATTATCAATTCTACAGCAAATGTTCTATAAACTACAGAACTTACTTCCAAATCTACTATAACAAGTTCAAAGCAACGTAATTTCATTTTTAGCTTCCAGCTTCACTAACTGGCAAATATTTCAGGGTTAAATTATGTTTTTTAACACACAAGAATTCTACAACTTCTACAAATGTCAAATTACTCAATAAAGTTATCCTTCAATCAAATGTAGACACAAATGCCTACAGTCAGTTTTCAGTTTTCACGCACTGAATAAGTTCTATAACAAGAAACTTGACTATCCAATAGCATCTGATGTGCAAATAAGAATTTTCAAGTCACATCATATGTACACAACATATAACATCTCTCGCTCAACACAGAGTGTCTACCCTACAAATCCAACCAAACCAATGCACATTGGATGAGTGAGTGACACCTCACTCAACAAGGGTCATTTCAGGGATAATTATTACAGGTCATATGACCCAACAAACAGTGTCAAAGCACCGAAAGAAGCCAGCTGGTTGTACAGATAAGGCTTCAATCCCACCGGGACCACTCCATTATTTTGGATGCTGTTCACCTGCTGATCAAATGTACAAGCAACGAATCAGTAAACTTTTTTTGATAGAGCTTGTTATGATGTGCTTTGGATAAAAATTTTGAGGACACAATTACATTACAGGAGACATTCAATACTGCCACAGACGTAGACACTCTGCCTTGACGTCACAGTCGCTCGGCACAACTGCTGTCAGTCACAAGTCACAACATCGGTGAAATTTACAAATCAGCAGTTGGTCACTTCACTTCATGCCGGCCGGCCGCAGCAACAATGCAAACATGTGCATGTGGAACAGTCTGCATTATAGTAGTTAACGCACCACAACAGTCACACAATGTCCTGCCACCGCTATGCACGCTTCACTGCCTGTGGCTGCTGCTGTGCATATAACAGAGGTCTTCTAAACAACAGAATGTGTGGTTCTGTACAATCAACATACAAACCAACGTATTTAAAGTACGTAGAACTCAAGCATAACAGGAAAGAACAACAAGCAGCCAAGATAACTTGGCAAAGGCCACATCAAATCCGTGGGGAAATGAGAACTGCAACTTTCCTTGGGTCAGTGAGTCTCCACACCAAGCAGGACTTTGATCCATCCAGCCATGTTTACGCAAAAGACAGACTGTCTAATAATGACTGCATAACGTGATATTTCTGTCGACAAGTTTGTTTATTAACCAAATTGGCATTACATACGTCATGTGAAAACAGAAGTGCTTAAAGACGCTTCACAGTGTGAAGTTCACACTAAAGTCATGAAATGCAAAAATATTCAGAAAATTGACCCCATAACAGTCAATAAACTCTGTGACGGTGAAACCAAAAAGATCAAGTAGAGGTGCTTCGTATGCTGATAGTCCATTTTAACTGCGGCAGTCACTAGATGGCACCACTATGCAGCTGAAGCTGGCTACTGGCAGCCAGCCTAGCAGTAAATGAAAATCTCAGTTTTACCTGCCTGCCACTCACACAAGTGATACACAAATATCGGTGAATAGAATGAACCACACTTGTCTTTGCCTTCCTAGCTGAACCTGGTCCTCTACAGTACCGTGACTGTTGTAAAGTGTAAATAAAATAACTTTATGCTACCAAACACATGACAGTACAACAGGCATCCCAGTTTGACAGTCAACATACTTTCATCTCCCACGTTCAGTGCCTCGCTTGCTGTTGTTTCTACCATCTTCAGCTGCGGTCAATGAGGCTGACAACAGACCCAGCTAAGGCTCTGGTGCACGCACTGATTGCTAGTCGTCTTGACTACTGCAATGGTGTGTTGTATCACATAAACACCACTGCCACGAAGACATTGCAGTCACTTTTGCACTCTGCTGCGCCACTCATAATGCGGAAGCAGAAGTTTGAGCGCATAACGCTGACACTTTGAGATGATCTTCACTGGTTGCCAGTTCCAGAGAGAATAGTTTTCAAGCTCTGCACGATCATCTTCAAGTGTCTCCATCAAACCGCACCACAGTACCCCCAGGAGCTGTGCGTTCTAGTTACAGCGAGTACCAGTCGCCACCACCTGTGCTGCTTGTGGGAATTTACAAGTGCTTGCCTATTCCAGCTTCAGACCATACAGCTTTGCTGCTTGTGCTCCAAAACTGTAGAATAATCTGCCATCGTCAGTTTGTGACCCAATACACACTTACACTTTTCTGTAGCAAGCTCAAGACACATCGCTTCGGTTTGGCCCACGGATATGCACTCCTGACTGTTTTGGCTGTAAGAGTGGTGCGTTATAAATTTCTCATACATATATAAATATAGTGTAGGCTGGTAACGAATAAATTTTTTAATAGTTAACTTTTTGAAAAGTAACGATTAATTAATCGTTAATTTTAGTTAATACTGATATAATGCAAAGATAATGCTCTAATTGTAATTATCAAACGTATTGAAATTTTCAACGTTACATCACACAATGGACTACAGAGTTACACATGTTGAAAGTTATGGATACCAGTCCCGAAGGCAAACCAGCATGTTTATGGTATGCGGATAGAGTCAAGAACGTCTTTTGTTTACTATGCAACCAGCGGAGCTGAACAGCCTCTCGCAAGGCACTGATGTAGCTAACGGATCGATTAATCTTTAAAAATAATTTTAATCATTAAAATTTTCTAATAGTTAACGATTAAATTAATCGTTAATATCCGCAGCTCTAGTATAGTGACAATTCTATGAATGAAGTACAAAGAATGAAATATACTAACCAGGTCCATGGTGCATGTAATGCTGCCAGCCTTGGCTCTGCTGAACACCGATACTACGCCACTCATCTTCCGACATCAAGTGGTTTTTTGGAACCAACTTCACAATCTCTTTTGGCAACATAACATGTCTACAACACAGTTGATAACTGCTTAGTCACAACATCTGCTCAGCCAAATGTTCTGCAACATAACATTTTACTAATAGACAAATTATAGCATTTTAATTATCAGTCACAGAGAATCATCACAACAAATGGAAAATATCAAGGTATCAAGTTAGGGATGTTCAACTCGAATTTCTTCCATAGATGATCATCATCTTGTGATATTTGAATAATAATAATCAATGATCTAATTTGATGTTTTACCGTTACGCCGGTGGTCAGATGTAACAGCAGCAGTTGTAGGCCTACAATTTCTGTGTATTAAAACATGCAAATAAAAAACCTGAGATACTGAGCGTTTTGTAGAAGTTCACGCTGTCACACAATAAAAACAAACCATGGGGCCCATTACGAAGTGGGTCAGACCAAAGGGGGTGTTGCAATTGCTTTATTGAAGCATACAGGACAAGAAAAATGATATATCTAAAGAAAAGGTGCTTTGGTTTTAAGGGTTTTGGGTATGATTTGGGGTTTGAAGTAACTTTTTGGACATTTACTAGTACTTTTATTTCATTACTTTGTAAAATATGTGGATGCTACAAGTATTTTTTTCCAAGAAGCAATACCATAGTCATACACAATATCTTGATATTGCCAGTATTTATCAAGATGGGATTTAAATTTATTAACAGTGTTGCATAACACAACATCGTCAGGTAGACTATTCCAAATATTAACTACCCTGTTAGTAAAAAGTATTTGAGCAAATTGTATTTTGATCTATTTTTCTCCAGCCTAAGATCATTTCCCTTCGTGATGTAACTATGCTCCCTCATAACTCGAGGGATGTCATATTTTCCAGATATTTTATACATTTCAATCATATCTCCTCTTACTTATCTATAGTGCAACGTTGGCAATTTTAATAATTTGAGATGATCGATATATACCACAGTTTGTAAATTCCGGGATTAGTTTTGTAGCCCTTTTTTGTACTTTTTCTAACAAATCAATATCACCTTTTTTATACGGTGCCCATACAGGGGTAGGGGGCGGAATGCAGAACGGCCGGAATGTCGAACAAAAATAAGGCCCGAATGCCGAACATCCGGAATGCCGAAGGCCCGGAATGCCGAACGCTCAGATTTTGAAGTGGAATGTATAACAGAAATAAGGCTGGAATGCCGAACACATTAAATGCCGAACGGCCGGAATTGCGAACGATCATTATATGTTGTTACGAAGCTTAGCAACGGCAAGTTTTGTGGGTGGCAAGGCTGGAAAATTACAGATCAGTGGGCTCAAGGTCTGTGTAGAAGATATTTTACCATTGTTAAGTTAATACCATCGCAGCCCGGTAAGACGCAGGGCTACCCATCGTAAAATCATCCGTGTGTGTGTACTGAGTTCGCCGTTGCTGGTGCGGACTAGTCTGTAGTTTTTGACTGTCACAAAGTACTGAGTGACCTGAAACGAAATCTTGTCACACGAAATTTCCGGTGCTTACTAGTATGTACTTTTTGACTTGTTATGGTCACTAAATCTTGTCACACGAAATTTCCAATGAACGCATTCGAACTGTACGAGTCACTTCAACGTTATCGTAGAAAAAACACAAATCGACATATAGAAGCAACGAGAAACAAGACGCCAAAGTAACTTAGAGATAGCCACATCGAATACGAGCTGCAATGAGGTGCTTCTAATGAGCTTTGCTCACGGGCGGTGCCCGGAATTTAGGTTTCCTAATGGGTTATATTTCAAGTGCTGCCTAAGTGTAGTTAGTTAAGTGTGACAACCACAGTTCGTTATGTGTCGTCGCTACAGAAATGTCGAATACAGGAGACCTGCTAGCATCTTGCACCAGAAGTCAATCAGAATATTTTTATAGAACGAATGTTGTTCTTAGACTCTTACTAACGTTTTTATCTCTGTGTGTCTTAATTGTCATTTGCTGTCATGTAGGCCTATATGTTGTGTTACTTGCTGCATTCTGCCAGTATTTAATAAAGTGATGATGATGATGTCATTGTTTTAAGTGCAGCACTGTGCTGATGATGTAGACATTATTGCCTCAAACACGCCGTTGTCGCTATGCTTTCAGCCTTTCACTACATGAGAGTACGAAAGTACGAAAAGGCCAACGCAAATAACGCAAATAACATTACTGTTTAATGTTTAAAAATAATATTCAGAAACAAGTCGCTGTTCACACGCCAGTTACAGAAAAGCAACAACATAAGCAAAGTTAAGAAGAAATCACCAACATTCTGTGTTTGCCAATAGGTATAATCAGTTCTAATGAAACACGCATCACATGACGGATGCGTCGTAGCAGCAGATGTGCGTCAGTGTCGCCGTGCACGTACTCCTCATGTGCCTGCTTTATGCGGCGATCTACAGCGTTGCGCCAAGCGGTGTGCATCAATGACGCAGCTGTGCAAGCGTTGTGCTCACCTTGCCTTCTTCCCATTTAATGTGAGCGATGAACATGTACAGATTAGGATGTGCACCGCGAACAACAAGATTAAGCCGCGGGTTCCAAGATTCGACATAGTTGTTCATGCGCATCCGTGAGTCGACATTGTACTGATTCCACAGTGCAACAGGAAACATGCCATCAAGCCATGTACTGTGGAAATATTGATGGAAAGCCACAACAGCATCGTTGTCGGCATACTTTGCTGCTCAAGTAATTAACCATTGTTTGACGGTAGTAGTTGCAAACGGAGCCGACGTATGTTACCCGTATACGTTGCGCAAACTTCCTGCTTGATAGCTGCTCAATTACAGCTGCAGAGGAACTGTGTCGCCGCCGATCAAATAATGAGCAGCATTTGCTGATCATTAACTGAATTCGGCATTGCGGGCCTGTCAGTTCGGCATTCCGGGGTGCGGCATTTCGGTGCGGCTTAAGGCATTTACAACATTCGGCATTCCGGCCCTATGGGTTCGGCATCCCGGGGTTTGGCATTCCGGCCTGCTTCCCCATACAGAACCGTGCACTACACTACAACTTATCCTAGCAATCTACCTGTATTCATATTTGTCGTCTGTGTATTTATCCGAATAATATATATCTTTGTGTGCCATAATTATCTGCAGAGTCACAGCTAATTATTACACAAAATCGTACAAAATTCCGTAAAACAAAATTTCTCGAATACACGACTCCCGGGTTCAAACCAAACGACACTAATGATTGGTTGTTGAAACCGGAAGCGACACTTGTAAACATACCGTAAACAAGGCGCAAGTAAGCAAGAAACAAATACATTAGCAATTGACTTCGCAACTTCGCAACTTGTTCGCAAGCCCGGACATTTGTTGTGTTTTATTTGCTGCTTTATAGCTGTTTGCTCTTGGAGTGCTTTATAATTGTACTTACTTACTTAAAGATATTATGCTTGCTGGCTCAGTAGTGTCGAGTTGATTAGAGAGCGCATCTGTGCGACGGCGGCGGCACACATCTGTGACTGCGAGTGCGAGGTCGCTGAGCTGATGGCCGCCAGGGGCTGCCACCGGTGACGATTATCACCGACACCGCTAACGCCTGACTGACCTAGCGAGTAGCGACTCGCAGTCTCAGACACGGAGCCACGCACGATCCTCCCTGGGGAAGCTTGCTAGCAGCCTCATCGGTTTGTCGACCACGTCGCGACGAAAAGTCTTGACAGACAACGACGATTAGTCAGTGTCAGTCTGCATGTGCCACCAAAAATACTGTGAACAAGTAAGCAATTAACTTAACGAACGTTTTTGTTGAGTGGCTGTACATTCAGGTTGTGCGGAAATGAATTAAGCGGGGTTGCCTTAGTATAGGAACTTTGACTGTGAGTTCCAAAATCCAAATTACCCAATGCATCGATTGAGTGTGATGAGATTGAGAGCGCAAGCTGGCGTTAAGCAACCCGCAACCGCGGACAGCGGTGTTGTACATTCGTCTGAGATGTGACTTTCGCTTCCTTCTTGTCAGTCTAGAAATAAAGTAGCTAAGTTGAAGTCATCTTTCCGCACAGTAATTGTCACCTTGCCGTCGCCACTGTGGAGTTGCAGCGGTTTTTGCGACGTTTAGGCTACAACTTCTGACTGGTTTGCTGTTTCTAATTGTAATGTACTGACTGCAGACACAAGCAAATAATCACACACTAGCACGGTAGGGGGCGCTAACGAAAACTATGCAAAAATACGTCATATTTTGACTTCTGAGACCTTCAGGCTCCTACAAATCTCAGAAGCGGCTACAGCTAGAGAGTCCTGCGTGTGCAGTGTACGGTGCATTCGATACAGCCTTTGCCAAATTACTTTGGCCTCTTGTTTACATTTATAAAGAGTATATACACATTACTAGGCTGCATCGAATGCATGAGATGCAGACTATTGTTACCGATGATCGCGGTGTCTGTCCGTCAGTCTGTTACTCTGTCTAACACGCGGCTCAACTTGGCTTCACTGTGCAAAAACGGCTGAACGGATCAACATCCTGTTTGTGGTGAACGGTTTTGGGGTGCAAGAAGTATTGTGTTAGACGGGGGTTCTGATCTTCCCATAGCGAGGGGGGAAGGGCATTTTTTGCCCATTGTGGACCCACTACATATCTCAATAATGGCTGAAGCTAGAGACTCCAGCGCGTGCAGTGTGTGTGGTGCATTCGATGCAGCCTTCGTCAAATTACTTTGGCCTCATGTATTTGAAACCAACTCTTAAAATGCATTCATGTTTACGTATAACAGAAATGTACAGTAGGCGAAAACTCTACTATAAGCTGTCTGGGTTGATAAGCAGAGCAGAATGTGACGGTGAAATTGGAGATATATGCATGCTGGACTGGACCGCATGCCACCAGCAACGTCCGGACGTGTGAGACGTGTGAGACGTGACGAGGTGTAAGCGAGATGACAGTATCGCAGTACGGTCAGTGTGACACGAGCCACACGACAGTCCGCATTGCGTGGCGTCGCAGACTAATAAAACTCGTTTACGTAACGCTAAATGTGCTGGACAGGTGACGGTCCAAGTCGTCGGGGACCAAGCCGGCGAGCGTCTGCACGCGACGCCAAATAGTAGAGCTATGAGCGAGCACGCGAAAAGACGTCTGTCACCGAACGCCACAGCACACAGTGCCGACTGCAGTCCACGGACTCAGACCTCTGCAAACGCTTCGCCAGCGTCGTAGTCAAGAGTCAGACGCGACGCGTTCTGAGAACTGACTGATCATCTACTCCGAATGTACGTTTTTGGAAAAAAACCCGAACCTCGCCATTTGAGTCTTTACAACAATTATCGAAATATCAAAATAATTTAAGGTAACTAAGAAAAACCTTGGGAATAAATGTAAACAAAGTTTGTAAAGAAATATTAGGCCTAAGTCTTATTTGATAAATTGCCTTTGCGTCTTGGGCTATTATTGGCCATACACTGTAGTGGATAATGTTGCTGAAATGATGACTTGATTAATGACGAGAATGTACAGGTTGACTAAATTGTTTTGTGTCGCAATTCACAGATCCGGTTCCATCTCTGCAGTACAACAACTACAATTTTAAACCTATACATTATCATCATATCATCGTTAAATACAAATGCTATTGTCTTTACGAACAATCAATACGTGCAGGTCTATACAGTGTATCTCTGCTCGCATATACCACTAGTCCAGGCTCCAGCATGCCGTGCATTATACATTGCCACGCGGACGAGCAGGAAGGAAGCAGCAAATCGGCGTCGTAACGTAGGGCCTACGTCATTCGTCACCAGACGTCGTAGATCAGTCGCAGAGTAGTCGCTAGTCGTAGCAGATGACATCATTAGTGTCAGCAGAAGTAAGCCTGGCTTGAAGTACCTTAAGGACGAATGACATAAAGGTTCCACCGCAAAAGCAAAAACAAGTGGCTACAGTAATCTAGTAATGGCCGCATCCAAGTGGAGCCATCTGGCGATAAAGTAAGTATAGTCGCCGCGTGACAGACAGAGAGACTGACAGACAGATAAACGCGCACGCTACGGGATCATTGATCACAGTAGGAAGCATCTCACGCAATCGATGCTGCCTAATAACGTTAAACGACTTCGCGTCTATCAAGTGTTTATCATAACAGACATTTAGCGTTTGTGAACGCACAGCCGAAATTGTCTACACTCAACGTCTGTCACTTCTTTACTGTACAGTAAAGTCTACTTTTTCAGGCAGGTGGTGAAAATGCGACAAATCTGGAAACGTTATTCAGTCCAAGATGCGGGGAACGTGTTCCCCGGTGCGTCGTACAGTTAGCGCCAATGATCGCTAGGCTATAGCGTCGCAAACCCGCGAGGGTCGAAATATAAGTTGCGCCGCGCGGCGCCTACCGTATACCGTGGCACGTCGCTGATCAGCAAGATGACATACGACGACACTGAAGGCCGCGACCAAGGGAGGCGACAGTGTTGGCAGTCCCGACTGACTCGTCGTCGTGTCGTGCCGTGATGAGCGCTGCGCTCCGCGGCGTCCAACAGCTGAACGCAGCTCAATTGACGTCCTGCTCGCAGGCTTCTGCTGCAACTCAGAGTTGTGACGTCGCGGGGAAAAACTGAAACACTTGTAACAGAGTGCGACAAAGCTTCTGAAGTATTCCGCAAGTTTGATAAGGTAAAAAGTAGTAGAGCCTACTATACAGTACAAACGGGCACTACACAATGAAAAACAGCAAAATTCCATTTCAGGAAAAAACACAGGGTTCTGTGGGTATTATGAGATTTTGTGAAGATCCCCATGGGTTTATCTGTGGTTACTGGGTATGGGCAATCCCCGCGACAGCCCTAGGTAGCGTACCGGTGCGATTCAATGCCCGGAAAGACCCGCAACCGAAACGGTCTATTGCGTTAGTATACTGAGTCTCGAGTGGAACGCGAAACTCTTCTTGGGCTCACACACTTACATACTTGTTACTAACCAACACTGCCACGTGACAGATGTACAGTTGTATCTACTCCCGGCTGCGTCACGTCGTCGCTTTACGCCGTTCGTTCACCCGGGCCGCACGCCCCTCTCAGCGACCATCAATATTGCAGATAGCTGCATTCGACGTCGACGCCTGTGTGCAGTGCACGGGCGACACCCGAGGACTCGGGACCAATTAACAGCGGCGACCGCGACCATGCAGGGCGGAAGTCGATCATCCCACCGAGACCTGGCCGCCCGTGGCTGGCTTTCCACGCCGTCGACACTTTGAGCTCGTGGCGTTCTTTTCCGATCAGACGTCTTCGTGGCCGACTAGCGGCACTCTGCTGCAGCTGCTAATTCACTCGTCTTATCAGGACCCGTTCAGTCGAGTCACTCGATACGTTCAGGCCGTTTTCTTGTCCGCCTTATAACCACTGCTTAACAGCAGCAGTGTCTGGAAAGAAACAAAGCCAATACTTTTGATTACAAATATACAACTAGAGAATGCGGAAATTAAGATGTATTGCCTTTTATAGCCGCCGACTCGGGGCGCCCCAAAACATCCGCCATCCTAAATCGCAGTACGTGGCAACACGACACGTTTTATTCACGACAATCGTTCGTATTGACTGAATTCACGTCAGCGAGCATCAACAACTACTGCCTCGATTCCAGACGGCGAGATTGACTCCACTGCCTGACGAGGCTAACAAACTGTCATCAACATAGCCACGTGTCATCAACACACGCACGTACTCACGCACTATGATGCGCAGTGAAGCGTGACTCACACCACAATTCGTTTTTGTGTCACGACCTTGACCTTCAACCTCATGACCTTCAACGTTGGTAGTGAATCGGCTGTCACGTGACCAAAACGAATAATCCGCGGCGGAATTCACCGGAAGCATTCTTAATGCGGGGCTTAGCTCAGACCCAATTGGGGAGCTTACAGCTCTCTCCTTCTCCTAGACCCCCTGGACGAATTTAATCTTATCTTGCCTTCGGCGCTCGCTCCTCCGCACCTCGACTCGTGCTTTCGGCACTCGTCGCTAGCTCCATAAAACTTTGGGCCGTAACCGCCCCAGCCGCCATCCCAAAATTTAAAGACGGGTCACGTGACTTACGTTACGCCCCTTTGACCTAGTTTTGCGTTTATAGATTGTAGTATTCGTAGATGCACGCTGAATGTGAAGTCTCTACCTTCGGCCATCGCAGAGATATTGAGACATTTGCGAAATTTAAAAGTAAGTCGCGTGATCTAGATTCTGTTCCCATTTGAGTTGGTTCTGTGTTGCTTACTTTCTACACCTTACAATTTATGTACGTGCTAAATTTGAACCCTATAGCTTTAGCCATTCCAGAGATATCGTGGTCCGTATATTAAAAATTTGGGCGTCGTCCTTCGTCTTGGATTTGACCCTTAGTGAGTTTTGACAACTGCGCAGCTTTCCTGGAGCCACAGGGTAAGAGTACCATCTTGTGAAATTAGAACGCAATCTGTCCGCGTGCGGCTGAGTTAGAGCGATGTAACCGTTTTTTCAGTTGTCGCACTTTAAGCGTCCTAATTGGGCAGATGGATCTCAGAGTTGGGGGCCCTAGCTGCATGGGTTCTGCGGCAGATGAGAGCCCAGACATCGATGCTATACGCTATTGTTTTGGATTTTTAATTTTTTTGCCCCATTTTCAAATCAGAGCGCTTGGAATGCGAGTGGGGTCGAAAAACGGGGCAAAATTTCGCACTTTTTTTAATCCCCCCCCCTGTGAAAAATAGGGGAGGGCTATGAATTATTCGTGCCACACATAGTTTCTAAGCACGGTATACTTTTTACCCGGCGGCGATCGGCGGTCTGGTCACATATTGGACGATTGGCTAAAAGGAAGAAAAAACCGGCGGTAGGCGGTAAAGCATACAGCCTCGTTGCCGGCAGCTAAAAAAGAAGACTCACGGGTAAAACATATAGCCTAAAATACAGTCCAACCTTAGACATAAAGTGACCAGCGGCGAAACACAGTTACTGTACGTTATACGCTAGGCCAAACAGAAAAGTTTTCAGTTGGCGTTTGAAAATGTTTGCGTCCATTAAATCCTGGATTTTACAGGGCAGAGTGTTTCATGCTTTTGGTCCAGCATGCGAGAAGCACCGTTCACTGAACTTTAGCCGAACTGTGAGCGGCTCGTGTTGGGTGTTGGAAGACCTCAGACGAGCTCCTTGCAGAGTCTTCAAACTGTTCTAATTTTTGGCGCAACGATTCATGAAATAATGGCCATTCTGGCCGTGATTTTGTTCTTTATCTCTCCTCTACCATCGCTTGATTTCAACTTTAATAGGCGACGACAATTAGAAGCGAAGGCCAATAGCCGTGAATGCATAATGATTGATTGCGAAAACTCAGCTTGCGTCGGCGATGACTGATGTCCACAATAACGGCGTCGTTCCTTCAGCAACAGGAATTTCATCAGCGACAAGCGATATTTCATTCTGCCAACTTGGTCTCACTTCACATCGCATGCTATGATTCCCGATGTAATATTCTAGTAGTTTCGTGGACAATGATCTTGAGGCTATTTGATCTCACAGTATAGTCTTCAATTTGTTTAATTACAAAAGAACTGAAAGAAACTTTATGAACTGATGTATATATTATATAGTTAACATTTGAAAATGCATAGACTTCCTGTGAAAACTTCTTCAAAACTGTTGGAATTCGTAAAGGTAGGTATAGGCAAGAAACACGATATAGCGCCTCTTTATGAAGCAACCTCATCACATCAGCAGAAGCGCTATGGTATGGCACGCGTTAGCAAGGGATTACATAGTAGTTTTATCTGTCACCCACGCGTTTATCCACAAATGGAATGAACCATGCCTGCCTTTTGTAAACCTCTAAAACAACGTAACGAGACAGAAAATTTATGCTGTAGAGTAAAGAAGACAAAAAAACAAAAAAGACACACATATTTGTAGATTCGATTGTACGCAAACGCAATAGTATCATACTTGCAAGTCTTGTCTTGTGTAGCCTAATGTAGCGAAACCATGTAAAGTATGATAATAATGCGGCAAAAGAGGCACGGATAAAGCACAAAAAACTGACTAAAACATTAAATTAACAATGTTGTAACATACTTTGGGCCAATAATCATAACATTCACCTGCATTCACAGTACTCATACATGGAACATCATGCTTTTCAAAAAGCGAATGAAATAATTCTCTAAAACACCCTCGAAGTTTTAAGATAATGGTGATGAGTGATGACTGCTGTGACTCATTGTATCCTGGGACTCTACTTTCGATG
>Ga0126335_1000442_pt1 | contig 19883 bp, 11 predicted proteins | sample OlaspJWI45metaG_FD_108409 | JGI IMG/M metagenome (GOLD analysis project Ga0126335, IMG submission 108409) | Marine gutless worms symbiont microbial communities from Oahu, Hawaii - Olavius sp. 1 OAHU.JWI-45 metaG | ecosystem: Host-associated > Annelida > Digestive system > Unclassified | place... | reverse complement strand
TCAAGATGTTGGAATACTTGTAGCTTACATAATAAGATAATAGGTCATCTTGCTGCTTTTAATTGTAACTTTTAGCTTGTTATTTGTGTGGTTTATGTGCTTCATGTGCTTTATGTGTTTTTTTGTGAGTGCATTATGTGTATTATGTGTATATGGGCCAAGTGCCTGAAATAAAACTGATGTATGTATGTATGTAACCGCTGGTTGGTAAGGAAAGAAAATGTGCTTTGCTTTGTCTGAACCTGCTGCAATTCATGGGTGTCATAAACTGTCCAGCGGACAAGCCTTTAATGTAAACAACGATAGATTCCGTGTGAATGACACTTTGCTCTGTCGCTATCGAGAGTTACAGCGAGGAGTGACTGTGATCTTGTAGTGTGAACATGTGAAGCGATGCGACCAACAGTTCTTTGAAGTGTGACGTAATCTAATCACACGAAACTGAATGTCTGATTCGCATTGTCTGGCACTTACTTTCGTTCTTTAAAACTCTTCTTTTAATGTGGTACAAGCTGACCACATGAAGACATAGGTCAACTATTGTATATTAGCCTATATATTATGCTGTAGCTGTAGAACCGGTATTTGCAGTGAATGTAAATAAAATGATCGTCGTTCGGACTGTCAAAAATCCTAACAAAATTCGATTTTACGTCAACTTAACGCTAAGTACCTCGATCGTTAGACTAATAAAAATGCATCTAAAATCACCTAAAATCTTGTCATCAAAAACAGTTATGTCACGAATAAGTCTACTGTCCACACTCCACAGTTATAGCTGGCACACTATTGGTAAATGCGGCTTTGCATTAAGGGGCTTTATGCTTACTGCAATTAATCTGCAGCTCTAAAGAACGAATATCGAAGGCGAAGGCCTCTTGCAACCTCTTTGCGAACGGAGTGGCCGATTTCTAATAAACCTGTTTGTGGACTTTGGTCAAATTACCGAGATACGTTCCATCAAAACTGCCTGAAATGCTGAAAACGCGCGGATAACTGCGGGCAGTAGCGTGCAACGTTGTCGCAGTGGTCTATTTTTAGCCGATGTCGCCGAGGCCTAGCCTGCAGCCTGGGTTGGCTGTGACGTCACAGGCCTAGACTTGGCTCTTCGTGGCTGGCTACTGCTGCCACGAAATGCCCGGCCGGCGACCAGCCAATCAGCGCCGTCGCCGCCAAACAGATGACTGCCGCCTGCCTAGTCTAGTAAGTCTACCTGTGGAGGCTGTGGGTCCGTCGGATATTGGGAGAGTCAGTTTGTTGACGTTTGAATGTGACCGATTCTTGAGTGTTAGAGGTAGCCCGTGCCTTGATTGATACAACGCCTTACAGGAACTGGAATTCCGAACTTCCGTCAACTCAAAACATTCATCGTCGGCGTCTGCTCATCGCGAGGGTAAGCAAGTGCACGAATTTTGTCATTGGTTTCGAGGTGGGTGGTTGCCGGGCTATGCGGGCTGCCCAGTGCAGTGGCCTCGTCGACGGCTGCTGGCCGGCTTGTCAGCGAATAATTGTTCGGAAATCACGAACTGCGATCAGCGTGTGACAGCTGTTGCCCGCTGAGTTGCTGTGTTTGGGCTTCGGGACACTGATTATCTCAATAGCTGGCAAACTATCGTGCATGATGCTGGAAAATCGGTCTCGGTGGATAAGCCTGGAAGGTTCCCCCCATAGTCGAAATCCTGAATTCAGAACCTTGAACTGTGGTTCCATGATTATGCGCTACATTTGTATTTGCACTCGCATTAGCTTTAGTGAGATTCATGTGTCGTTTTCTAGATCAAAATCTGATTAAGCTGTAGGCCTACGCTGATCTGCACTGTTCGTGTTCATTGCTGAATTGTGTAAGAGTTGATTGGTCATCAGGCTGGAATGCGACAGGTTTAGTCTTCTGCGAATTACAGAAGCGTTACGTACGGTATAGAGCCAGTTCTGGCTATCAAGGGATCTGTATACTGTATAGGTAGGCCTATGTGCTTTGCAACAGTGTTGCACGCGCGGCCGCGCAGTTTCATACCCGGGCGGCCGTCATGCGTGTCGGGTCGCCAATGCATCTCGCTGTGCATTGTATTCGGGGCAGTACAGCGCATTGCCTACTGGCTGGCGAGGAAGCTGCTGGCGGGAGGGGGTCGGGTCTGGTCTGCATAGGAACGGGGTTACCGGGGGCATCGGGGTGAGGGAATGGGGGGATGGGTAACATTCACGGCAAACATCAATGTATGCGACTGTAAACGCCACAGTCGCTTACTGGAGATTCGTATCGTGGCCTAGCCGACAAGACGCTCCAGCGAAGACCGGGCGAGGGGAGGCAAAGGGTGCTGTTAATTACACTCTCTGTGGAGGCATTCACAGTGGCCGCCTGTGTGACAGTGTGAAGCATTGTGACAGCTAGCACTTCGTTGGCCGCGAACTGAAGCCGACGAGTAACACATGCCATTACGTCGTCGACGACGCTGTTAATTGCTACGCGTTGGCAGAATTATAATCTGACAAGCTGTTTGTTATAATACTGCACTGCAGGCTTGGTCACACTGGCAGAGAACCGCTCCACGCACTGTGCGGAATAAATGGGGACTTATGTGCCACACACTCACAGTGCTGTGTTCAGTTTTAACCGTTGTTACCGAAATGGTCTATTTTTAACATTTTAAACCGCATTTAACATTAGTGTGCCAGCTATAACTGTGGATAGTAGATTTATTCGTGACATAAACTTTTTTAAGACAAGATTTTAGGTGATTGTCATAAGAAATGCATTTTTATTACACTAACGATTGAGTACTTCACCTGACAACGTCTCGACTTCAAGTTACCAAAAATCCTGGCAGACAAGTTAACACAGTGCTTGTCCACAAAGAATGAGCGTTTATGTAGACCGCCACGCAGCGCTCCTGGGTAGACTGTTTATCACCGTGGTGTGGTGGTGCCCAGGCCGACTCAGCCTTCCATCCCTTCAGAGTCGGTACATGAGGACCAGCTTCGAGAGGGAAGGCAAAGGCGGATATGGTTAATTCTGTGGATAAACGCGTAGGTGGTAGATAAAACTGTGTGATCTCCAGACAACGCGTGCCGTACCTGAGCGCTTCTGTGATGGGGTTGACCCATAAAGACGCGGTGCATCAAGTGTCCCGTCTTTACTTTTGATGTAGGTTATGATCAAATTGCCACGAGTAATCGTAGGAAACTTTGGTGCCATTTGCTGTGGTTAAAAAGTGGACAGAGTCGTAGATTGGGACAGAGAGTGGACTTCTAGTGAGGTCCATGGAAAGAGAAAGCCCACAAGAGCTATTCTGCTCTGCACGAGACGCATTCAAATGGAACTACGTAAGCATAAGTTGGGGTTAGGTGTAGGTTAATTATGCTGATGATAAGTCCGTGCTGGGATGAAATTTTGCAGCGACGAATTGTATACTCTATAGCAAATTGTAGACAAGTTTGATGTGTAGTGATGCATTTGTGGGACAGAGCAGCTACTGCGCAACACTGGTCATAGGTCCGGGTGGGCGTGCACATTGGTAATTGGGTACTAGCAGCACTGGAAATTGCTTGGTGAGCTGGCCGACGTACGGGTACGTGAGTCAGTTGACTGGCTGTTTCCGGCGTCAAGTGGCCAGGCTTCTAGGTCACGTTAGCATGTGCCGCGAAGCTGCCAGCTAGCTTGGCTGGCTGGGACGAGCGTAGCATGCCTCTGTATAGACCTACACTGGGCACTAGTATTTGTCGCCTGTTGGTCGCACTGCACTGCTAGCTGCAGCGTGATCTCATGTACTGCGTACACATGTGGGCACTTGTTCACTGCGAATTACAGCATCAGTCTGTTTCTGTCTTTCCACAGAACTGCCAGTTTTAGCAAGATATTTAGTACGATTTAAACAGAAAATGTTTTGCCCAGTTGGGGACATCGCCATGTTAAACTATCTGGGGTTGTTCGTGAGGTGGTAGATTTTGCTGCCTGTGACCAATCTGCTACAGAGTCTTCTTATGCAGTTAAAATCAGAATCATGAAGTGCCGGGAACGTTAATGTGTTAAGATGGCAGTACAGTTCGTACATGTTACAGCACAGCTAACTGAGTCATTTAATGATAGTCATTGTTTCGGCCTAAGTATAAAACTTGCCCTAGCTCGCATAATCGGGTCCATTTGGGCTGTTAGACGTTTGACAACGTAGATTTTGTCAATATATGCGAAATCAAAACATTGGTGACGATTTGGCTGTGATTATGATAGTGGAGTTTGTGTAAGTTATGTTCACACAGCTCTGTCGGGGCAACACATCTCATCGTAGCAGTGGCTTGACGCCACGTGCCGTATCTGCTCCCCCGCGAAGTCGACACCGTGTCAGCCTCGATTTGCATATCTCATTTGCGTATCTATCGTGCTGGTGCTAGGTTGTCGCGCGCCGAGCGATGCTGGCAGAACTTTGTACGCCGACCGACACCAGTGTGTGTCCGTCCGGCCCTGCTCACCAGCCTCTCCGACTGCCGCCTCTCTCTCCCCTCCTCTCTCTCGTGGTTAGCTTTCTCGGCAGCAAGTGCTCTTGGCTGTCATCGCATCCTCTTAAAGGCTCTTATTGCCTATCGAATTTTGAGGTTCACGAAGTTTTTGTCTTGTGCTTACCGAAGTGTGGCATTTTCAATAATATCAGTGTGTCTGAGTCATTGTCATTGTTCGTGGACGAGCGGTTAGTTATCAGCTTGATGCCATTTGATGTCGTAAAAGCTTGTGTTTATATTGGTCTCTTTGCATGCATCAGCATGTCAAATCAGTGCAGACATGGCTATAGACTCATTGGCGTAATTTTCGTCGTTTAATTGTACTCCTTGTAAGAACTTAGTACCATTTGGTCAAATCGTAATGACTGAACGAAAGGGAAATTGTTCTGTTTTGTTGATTGTCGTATATTATACAGTGTATGTTGTGTTACTGTTTGCAGTTGAAGTGCGAGATATCGACACGACCAGTGTTCGTTGCTTGCCACGATGCCGGCGCCGGATCTTCAGCATCAGCGGCTGCGGCACATGTTCGCCAGTGCCATCCTCGAACTATGGAAGAAGGAAACAGGCAGCGTGACTTCCGTTCTCATCGAGGGTACGGTGTGTTTGACGGTGCACGGCGGCCGGACGACAGTCGTTCAGCTGTGTGACCGATTCGCTGGCCTCGTCAACGGCGACTGTGAGAGGCCGCTGGACGTCGGTAGCGGCGGGACGCTACAACGCAGTGACGGGCACCTGTATGTTGCCCCGGCGACGCCCAAGACTCCGGCGAAGACGCGTGCTCGGCCGGCGATCGTGACCACGCCGCAGTCGAAGGACAGCAACAACAACGTGAGATCGGCGACGCAGGACGTGGACGACGTCGCAGCAGCCGGCGGCAGTGTCGACTCCGACGATGACGAGTGCAGTGTCGCTGGCGACGACGACGTCGATGACGGCCGGTCTTCGATGTTGGTCGACGACGAGGAAGCTACTGGCACTCAGAGTAATGTCGTCTCGGGTCAGACCTTGTCCAGTAGCGGGTCATATAGTCCGGAGACTGGCGGCAGTGATGACAAGTTGGACGTCGATGAGACCGCTGACGACAGCGCTATTCACGATATGTCGATGAACCGAACCTCGCTTCCTGATGACTCGTTGTCAATTCTCTCTCCGCAGCATGGAGTGCCCAATCCCGTGCCGTCCAACAGCGGTAATGACCTGCTACTATCGTCGCCTCACGACTACACTGCACAAGTGCGCAACGTTATCCGTCAGCGACTGCTCAACGCTACCGGCAAACAGCCCCCGTCGTCGTTCCGCGCCAACCAGGCTTCCGCCTCGCTGTCGATGACTACTCCGATGAATGCTGTCTCGCGGACAGACAGTTCGCCGTATTACCGCGCGACCGCCGAGGCTACGCCGCCGTCGCTCTGGGTCAAGCGGGAGACGCCGTCAGCGGCCGCGTCCGAGGCGATGGCGACGGCTGCTCGGCGTCTGGCGTCCCAGTACGCGGCCGCCGCTGCCAGTCACATCCCGATGACGCTGATGTCTCCACCGCCAGCACTGGCAATGTCAGTCGGTCTTCCTCTGCCCGGCGTACCTCTGAATGCGTCGCTTCACAACCTTCTTGGTATGAAGTCGACTGCCACGCCACCTCGGCTACCTGTTCTTATGCCGCCTGGCTCAGTTTCGCCGCACCTGCTGCCGTCGACGCCAGACTCCAAACGGGCCGGCGGAACTCCGGCATCAGGCGGCGTCGATCCACCTTCCGCCGGGACAAGCGGTGACTCTGGCCAGACGTCGTCCGAACAGAAGATCTACCGCTGTGACTACTGCAATAAGACGTTCCTCTTCAAATCGAAATATCACGAGCACTTACCCGTCCATACGAGTGCGCGCCCGTTCCAGTGTCACCTGTGTACTCGCACGTACAAGTACAAGTACGACTTGCGCGTACACCTGCGTACACATCTCGGAATCCCGACCAAGTCGACCGTCTGTCCGTTCTGTGCTACCCGCTTTGCCACCAACAAGTTTCTGCGTCAGCACATGCGCGAGGCACACTCCGAACAGAACGGCGGCGGCCTGGCGACAGCGCCGCCTACCGGCATGGGCCTGATCAGTCCAGACAACGCGGCCGAGGTGCCACCAGTCTCGGAGAGCGTCGAGGAGGATCGCGAACGCGATGACGGGCTTGAAACTGACGTGATGGCGGATAACTGCAACGATGCTGCAGCCGAGTCGCCGGTGGTAGCTGGTGCTGAGGCTGCAAATAATGCTGCTGAACTGAGCTACAGCGGTGAAGTATGAGTGTGGTAAACTGGTAGTCTTTTACATACCTCTGTACGCCTTCACTGCCGCTATTTCGCTCTGACTGACAATTAGTTGGAGTCCCCGAGACATAATGTAGATTGTGTTCATTTTCATTCATAGACTAGATGTATTTGTGCAGTTATTCTTTGAAACACGATGTGACTTCAAGTGACAGATTTTCTGTTGTTTTTTACCTTGAGTAATACGGGCTGCAGAAATGCTGCGTACGAACATTCAGACATTTTTGATGGTTCTCTATTGCTGACTGAGTTGTGATACTGATAAACTATGCGTAGAGTGCGTTCGTGTATGCGCTTGCAGAATTGTTGTCTTCTTTGGTTCTGCACTGCATTTATTTGTCTGTTAAGTGACTATATCAGAATGCGTGGCCAGCATTTATGCTAGTATTTTAATGCTTTATTCTGAATTTTTCCGTTATACAGTGGTAGGCCTATTGTTACGTTCGTAGACCAATGTTGTTTGCAGAATTATTTTTATCTTTTTTCCAACTTGCATTCCACAAGTCAACTCTGTTTTGATATAGCTTATGCTATTTTATTTCCAAAAAATTTCAAAAGCATTCCATGATCCAAATCCGTAAAAATTAAGTGACTCATGTTTTCCAATACAAAAATGTATGGTGTGGTGTGAAATTAATGTGTGATGTGTTGTGTGTGTGTGACTGTGCGTGTTTCTGAATGAAATTCTTCTAGAAATCTCTCGTGGGTGATTAACGTTAAAATTACTGAAGATGATAATTTTATTTCAGTTCAGTGATTTGTCCTGTTAGTCAGTCATCGTTGGTAAATGATTTGTGTTGACTAATTAAAGATTTGTTTTATGTCTTTAGTGAGATAAAGTTGCACTGCCATGTTTACCACAGCTGTGTTGTGGTGACGTACGCCACATACTTAACTTGAAGTATATCTTCTTTATTACAAGTATGAAGTCTTACACTATCAGCTGTCAGCATAAACAGAAATTTTGTTCATCAAATTTTTTTTCCCAAATAGCGATTTTCGACATAAGTCACTTGACTGGAACATATTGGTTACAAATGCTATTAATTCAACCAAGTGAGTAAGACTTAGGCAATCTTTAACACTGGTTTTAGCGTTGTCTGTCTCTGGCTTACTGGTGCTTTTTATGTCGGATGTACTTGCATATTGTTGTATCGATGGTACTTAACAGTAATTGGACTTGATGAATTGTAAATAGTTGCCTTACTGTAAAGTTTTTTGAACACATTATTGTGCATACGTGTCCTTCTCGTTATATCAAGTTTTGCTTTCACAATTGTTAGCCATCTTGTAACTTCCCGACTTGTGTTCTTCTGCTGTTGTAGAAGTGTAGATATGCTGTTTCATTTGCGTTAACTTGCATAGGATCTGTACTTTGTTAATGATGTATCGTATGTATATTGCATTACGTAGCTGCTTATTACGTTATCACTGCGTAGTCACTGAGGCTCGTTTACTTTCGATTTGCTAACATATGCCATTATACTGTATGGCTGTAGCTCATTTTTGTTGACTTTTGTGTACTTAACGATTTGTGCCTTGCGTCATTTTAATGAAACTATTTCTTGAACATATAATAGTTATCACAGAAGTTTTAGTAGAATCTTGTGGAGCGGATTCGTTGAGCTGTTGAATGAACAGTTTATCATGCAACATGCGAGAATAGAATGAAGTTTATTCATTGAAAGTGTCGTATAATTTTCTGTTTAATTTTTTTTACAAATTACAGCTCTTTTATTACTAAACGCGCCAGCTTACTATTCACATTGTACCGTGACTAAATAGAGTTTCTTACATATCAACTTTTAGTCAGTACCTTCGCAGCACTTGGTCAGCACTTCCTACTCCATGACTGGTGGTGACATGAATCGTGATGGATTACAGCAGTTGATCGTAATTCTCCTTGTTTGCTTTGGCTGCACGTAATTTTACGAGGACTGTCTGCCAACAGCGTTCCTTCTGTAGTTGTTTCAGTGGGCTCACAGAAGCCACAAGCTTAACAGCAAACTAGCGGCGAACTTGGGGTGAAGTGTCTGTTTAAATTATCGTCAACTCGAGCCAGGCAGTAGGCAATTAGTGTCTACTAAACACCTAGGCGGAGTATCGAGAAATAGATGGTTTTGCAGTTTGGCAGATGAATGCGATATTCATCCGACAAGTGGAAGGCTTCTACAGTCTGCTCGGCGTACAGCGATAACCTGGTAGAGCACCGCCGACCTTACAGGACACGCTATAGCTCCCTGCCAACGTCAACACGGCCGAGCGAGCCGCGACACGAGGCCCAGTAAATTTTGCCAGTCGGCCGGCGACCGCGCACTACCGTACAGTGTGACCTCTCTACCTTGCGCCTGGTTTGCTGTCACCCGGTAGGAGAGGCCTAACGTCGACGGCGGACGTTGTCACCTGTCAGTTGTCACCTAGCGCAAACTGTTGTTGTTGCTTACATTCCTAGAATGACAGGCTGAGCGCGGCACCTCGAGATTGCTTTAACAGCCACGACCTGCTGCTGGGTGACATGTTCTATCATGCAGACCTAGTAGGTCTACACTACAGTGTGTCGCTTACAGTCTGCTGTCTCTGCTTGCATTTAAAGACTGACATCTGCAGTTACTGGCACACACTTCTTTTTAACTTCTAGAAAATAATTAGTTCACTGTATAAGGATAATTGTCAAAGTTAGTCACTGTTAGTGTTGCTAAAATGCCAATACAGCCGTTTTCACCATTTTTAACGAAACATCTGTCCAACAACAATGATGTGCTTCATTTCGATAATGTGTAACTGTAACGTGTTACGCGTGTTTAAGTAATAACTTAACAAAAATTTAGAGCGAGACCAGTTATATAAAGATGTTTGCTCACTGGAAACCGAAAACAATCGTATAAAACTTGACCGCGTAGGCACTAGCCTACATGCTTTCACTTGGCTCAGTATAACAGCGTTTAATGGCACGTTTACTACTTGGAACTCTGCGATAACTGAGAACTGCTTCCTGTGCGGTCTGTTTGTGTTCGCGACGTTCACTTCACAGCACCAGGAATTAGTCTATAGTAAATATCTGAATGACAGCGGTTTGCGGGTCATTTCTGTTCATTCAATCAGCACGGCGTGTCAGTCTGTCTTAAGACCATTCCACACTGACTGACGGATCTGGATGACACACGACCCGACGTCAAGCGACCGTCGCCCGATGACACGAGTGAGTACAGTAACGTAGTTTTACGTCGCACTCGACCAGAGGCGTAGCAAAAAATTTGCTATATGGGGACAAGTAGGGGGTTTAGGGACCAGGGGCAGAGACCCGGTAGCCCTGTGGGGGTCTGGGGAAGCGCCCAGAAACAACTGTGCATGTATACTTCGAAAATTCGCCTTTATGAATACTAAATAGGCAAAATACAGGAGAATTTGTGCGCATTATATTGAGTCTACTATTGCCAGTCTATTAGTCAACAAAAAATTTACGGATGACGACGGGGGACATGCACCCATGTGCACCGTCTGGCTACGCCTCTGCATTCGATACATCTGCAGGTGTGGGCATTTCGCCGAGGTTGACTATGCTGGCACTGATAACGAAACACGCAACAGACAGCAAAAAACGCACGTAAGAAAATTAAAACTGAATAGAGACATAAACTGGACAACATGAAATTATTAATAGAGGAATAAAGCCAAAACAAATTATAAGCCGGCAAGAAGAAAAATCAGTAAGTTTGCAAAGTCAGTCTCGTCGTGCGATTAGCAGTTTGCGGACGTGAAAATGATTTGTGAAAGAAGTGAGCACGAAAGAACGGAGAAAGCAAACGTTATTCGACTTGTTTCTTCCGATTGTCAGTTGTGCTTGATACTAGGAAATGTATAAGATTATGTCTACAGAATAGAATACAGTATGACTATGCATAGTATCAGACACTATCGGAGCGCGAGACCTGGATGCTGTCAGTTGTGAATTTTCTGCCTGATAGGTAAAGATAACTGAACACTTCGCTGCCAACGACAACAGGTCGTCGCTTGCTATGTATCGCATCAATAACACTTAACACTACCAACTGTATGACGACGCGCCACCGACAGGCACAAACGGAAAAGCGAAAAAATTCTCGTTATCGGATGAGTGTGCGGGGCAGGGCACGGAGAAGGTCGCGTTCGCCACGAAAGTGGTACCGCCGGCGGCAATCGTTGTCGCGTGGCGGCCGCCCGAGTCTACTCGGCACATCTGCTGGGCTCGGTGTGCCCGTTTAACAGAAACCCGATGTTGTTCGGACGCCATAAAATGCCTGATTAATTTCGATGCTATCTGATGCCGTGCGGCACGGTGAACGGATGGACGTCCCATCGCCGTAGGGCTAGGTCGCGAGGGGGAGGGGGTTTGTCGGCATGCGGCCGATAGGATGACACTGGCCGGCTCTGTGAAACGTCGGTGAGCTATCGTCGTCGTAAACTCGTTGACGCATTCCCAACCGTCCGTACGACTTAGATCGATGGCTCTCCGAGATGACTGCTGTCTGTCTATCTGTCTGTCGTTTTCACTGAGTAACTAACTGTCTGTAGAGCGTCTTCCTCGCTTACTCGTATCGCCTTACCGCCTCGAACCCGACCCGGCCTGCCCTCCTGGCCTCGGATTGGCCGCTCGACGCCGGTCGTCATCGTCCATCCATCCATTCCTCTCCTCGGTCGGTTCTGGTTGACGCGTTATCCGATTTCGTCGCAGCGACAGCTGGCCTGGCCTACGGAATGTTTATCACCACCAGCCGTGCGCATTTCTGTAGCAGTCTTCGACGCTGTTCCCACGGCCTTGTCGCCCGTCGCACGAGATGAGGTCGGTCTGCGCTCACGCCCGGCTCCGCTTTCCTGAAAATATTTCGGTGCCGCTGCGGTTAAACCAGTTAACAGAATCACTGTCAGTAAATATATCAACTTGCCGGCATGCGAGCCAGTGCACAGTCAAATTGAAGCCAGTGTCTGTCGAATAGGCACCATACGGCACACTTGGGACGTCCAGATTTGCCACTACGTCTAATTGTCTGGAATTGGATGCATATTCACAGAAACGTCTATACCTGACGAATACTTTGGTTCGAACAAAACGCTACGCGGACCACCCGTGCGGGTTCCGGGGGTTAGAATAAACCCACTGCGTTTTCTGACCGAATGTCGTAAAAGGCGACTAAGCCAGGTTCCCCTCAACCTCCGTGGCGTCATTTGATTAATTATTATTATTATTATTATTATTATTATTAAGGGCATTTATATAGCGCAAATTCGCAAGGGCCACAAATGCGCTATGTCGGCAAGAGATGGCAGTATGGTTCCGTAACTGTCTATGTCTCTATAGCTATCTACATAACTAATTATTGTCAAGACAGTTAAATAGAAATGTCTTCAGATGTCTTCTGAAAGTCTCCTCCGTGACGTCACTTGAACGTGTTAAAGAATCAAAAATATTGAGCAATACCTCTCTCAATTTTGCCAAGTTAAATTTCCCGTGCCAAAATCACATCTTGTGAGAGCATTTGTCAGATTTTTACTTAGTGGTGTGAGCATTTGTCCAGTGAGCATATGTCCGCACACCAGGCGATATGATCCACCATAGTGAGCTGACTGTCAACCAGAACGCCTAGGTTCTTGACCGCAGTTTAGAACTGCAGTACCGTGCCGTGATTAGTGATGATGGTCTGCAGTAAAGAGGGAACATTAACACAGCTGCTCTGCTTACTATAATACGGTGCAATACTTCTACTGTACGATGTTCTAGGCAGCTTATAGGTCCAGCAGATTGGGTTTTTGTCACACTGGGGTCCTTACGCTGTGATTAGCCTAGAGTCAGTTGCCTACTGTTCATACTGTAACACGGTGGAGTGGTTCTGGCGGGATTGTAGCTTATCTCAGTGGCCAACTGGCTTCCTTCAGTGCTTTGACGCTGTTGCTTGCGTCATCTGGCGTGTAAAAATCGTCCCCGAAATGACACATAGTGTTGAGTTGGACGTGAAGCCTCTACTCACTCACTCGATACGCGGACAAAACGCCACCGGATAGAAAGGCACGACTAGTGGTCACTGCTGGCAGTGGGCACCTGCAAGATGCACGGCTGTGAAACTAGTGTCAAGAGATAAGAGCTCTATGCGGGCGGTCTTCTAATGAGATGACAGAGTGAGTGTTTAGAGAGGCGACTGTCGTCAATTAATATACTCGTATCAGTCACTACTCGGTGTTTTCTCGGTGTTGCATCGCATAAAACGGTTTCGCGATATCTTCACCTTCAGGAACGTTTGATCTGGAATATTACGTGTGCAGTACGCATTTCTTCAGTTACCAAGTACCGACGCCGTGGGTAACAGGGACTGCCACCTAATACTAATACAATGTTTCTTGAGTCACCAGGAGTCGCCACCCCCAGCAGGACGTCGACCTGTTCAGCCGTTTTTGCACAGCCCGCACGCGTGACAGACTCACAGACGTCGGGATCGTCGATAGCAGTAATCTGCATGTCATGCATTCGACGCGGTCTAAAACGGAGCTTAATTTAACTGGTTCTAATAATTGTCAGCATGGGCTACAACTCCAGCACGAGCGTGATGGCAATAATTGCGTGCAGTGACTGGCGCAAACTTCTATCGGAACACGGAGATACACACGTGCACATCGCGAGGTCGAACAGGTCACAATGTCTTTCTGGGCTGTGTGACTGTTTTTGCCCTCCCTCCATCAGCCGGCCGCCCGTCGCCTGCCCCGAATGTATAGTAACAGGTGCGACAGAGCGTCAAGGAATTGTTCGCATGTCTGTAGGACGGGCCGGGTTGCCGTGAATAGCAGTGAGGCGGCCGGTAAGACTTGCCAGATCGAGGCCGGGAATGCGAGACAGACGAACGAACGTCACGGCACGCGGCGCATGCCTAGCAGGCGTGACGAGGAAACGTGCTCGAGAATTGAGAAACACGACGAGTACCTGCTGGGGAGGGGAGTGGAGAGGAGGAAAGAGATATACACGGCGAACAGGGACTGACCGTGAGCGTGATGGATGGCCGCGGGGGAGGGGTGCGAAGAGCCCTATACGTGCAGCTTTGAAACGCAGCTCGCTCGTCGCATTTCACGGCGCCTCGCATACTACAAAGAGTCGTCATGCTTCGCTGAATTCGACCCTTTATACCACGTCGCTCAGTGCAGTGGTGCAGCACAGGTCGACTCGAAACACAAACACCGTATGAATTATTTCACACACAATTACACATGTGAATGTAATTGAACTTAATGCATTCGAACAGACTGATATTCCATAAAAATTAACTAAGTAGGCCTAATTAAATATGTTAAGATCAGGTTTCGTCGTGAAAGACACATACCGATACTTGTAGTCTCGTACGGCATAAATTGAATAATAAAGACAAACTAAATAGTTAGACTACCGGTTATGACTATTTTCATATATTTTGTCGACTATAAGGCAGGCTTTATTCCAAGAGATCTTTCAGCAACAACGATGCCGAGTCGCAGACCGTCAAGTAATACACGATCTGGTATGTAATTTGGCTGTAGTTCGTCGAGCAGCTTTCATTTCGGTCATAATGCCAACACGCGTACGCAAAACACTTGCTGCTTTTGCGATCACACATATAAGCTACACGTCTTGATATTTAGTCGTTGGCTGCGTGGTCCAGTGATTTTCAAAGAAATAACATCTATACACCGGCATGACGGCGGCTCGTACCGTCAAAAACTGCGTCACACGAGGCCGCGCGACCCCTGTACTCACCTTGGCCGCACGAGGATGGGCCTCGATACAACTGGTCGCATTTACGGCAAGAAATTTCCTGCCAGGCTGCTCGGCCCGGCCCCTATTGAATACCACTATGGATGACGCTATTCAGCTGTGCTGCAATGCAGCCGTTCGACCGACCGACAATGGACGGAGCTGGTCGCTCTGCGCGACCGACCGTGAAGACTGCTATGCACGTCGTCACGTCCTGTACGGCGCCTGGCTGAGCTCTCGACTGCCCGTGTATGCGTGGCTCAGGTGACGCTGCTGCGCCGGCGTTAAGTCGCTGTCGTCGATTGCAACTGTTATATTCCCTGGTAGGGCGCAGTGCGAAAAACGCCGCAGAACGGTCGTAACACCGTTAGAGGTCATTCAATGTCACCGTCGCAAGCCCCTATGCGACTTCCCATTAGTGAATCACACAATGTCAACAGCACCACATTTGTTTGGGTGAATGCCTAAACTTGAAGTTTGGCCAGAAGAATCTTCAAACGTCACAGCGTATCCGACTGTGCCTATTTCGATATTTCGAGCCGTTTAGGCATAGTCCACAAATGACGGACTGACGGAATTGTGATGACAATAGCAGCGTCTAACGACGCGCGCTAAAAGTTACATATAAATCAAACCGGCGAAAACGGCACGTTGTAGCAGTACAAAACTGTCTGATAGAATGTCAAAAATTATGTATATATACTATACTGCACTGTTCGAGAAGTGTCACTCTTGGGTAGTTGAGCTGTGTTTTCGCAATCTTAAAGTTTTGCTATGGTTTTATGGATCGAGTGACAATATCTGACTATCAGTTAACATTAAAGTACTAGCTTATCAACACAAGAAGGAGGGTACTACGACTGCTGCTGGTTGCTGAAGAGTGCTGTCACTCATACAACCGAAACTTTATCCGGTGCCTGTCATACACGACATGTGACGCGCACTTCGAACTTGAAATATTTCATGGCCGCGACGTCAGCGACTGACAAGAGAGGTCGCATGTCAATTTATTTTTAAACGCCAGACAGGCGACTGTTTCACGACCTGGGTAGGGTGGGGTGGAGTGGAGTGAGTAATCTCTCTGTGCACCTTATCCATCCATCTATCTCATATGTACTGTTTCCATACCGAGCAGTTGAAGTTTCGTCGAAGACGGGAAAGGCAAGGTGACTCGCGTGCGTGTGACGGTGGACCTGACGCGTTCCCACGACCCTACCGCCGAGCACTCATCGACGACCGGCAGATCTCGGCAGCGTCTGAACCCGGCGTCATGCGAATGTTTTTCCGTCGTTGGGCTGGTATGCCTCGTGATCGGGCGTTCCCGTAGTCAGTCGGGGTGTGTCGCCTGCCCCGCATTCCGCGAACCTGCTCGATGCGCCCGCCCGGGCCGCGCTAACTTGTAACACATGTTATCAGCCGGTGTTTGCCACCGGTCGCTGATGTCGTGTCGCCCCCAGTCTTGATGTCCAGGCACGAGTGCAGCCGGCCGTTGTCGACGCTAGTTGGTGGCGCTGATGAAGCCTGCGGCGACGTTGGAGATAATTCGTGTCATTTATCGCCAGCGCGCGGAGTCAACTACCCCTGGAATCCTGACGAATCAAACGGGCGGGAAATAAAGGGATGTGATACGCGATGTCACATTACTCACTAAGAAGCGTTACCTTAAACAATCTACCGAACCTGCATGCTACTTCAAACAACCATTCACCTACTACAAGAACAGAGTTGACGTCACTCGCATGGACACCTGCCACGCAACGCTTTACCGTTGACTGTTAACATCGACATCGGCTATAAACTTACACACAGTTAATCCGTGGTAGAAAAAGGTGGAGGTTTAGACGAAAAAAGTTGCAACAGTTGAAACACGACTGACTCAAAGAGAATCGACAGACAGGCATGAAAAATCTCGAAATTGTTCTATATTGTTTGGTTGTGATCTGCCTAGTGAGCTGTTGTAGAAGCGTCATGCTAAATTTATTGGAAGTCTGCCAACTGATAATTGCTATAAATGTTTTTTCGTCTTTTGTGTTCTCTACACTATGTCCCAAAGAAAACTTTCCGCGTGTAACTGGCTATAACTTTACGAACTGTTAACCGATCTTTACAATTCTTTTCACTGCTGGGAAGCCTATGAAATTTGCTACAGAAGGCATAAAATATTTCCAGCCACACTTTACATATGTTGCTGCACTACCTTGGGAAGTTAAAAGTCCAAATTTGTTAAAAGTTACAAAAGAGTTGAACTAAAAACTTAAAGATCGTACCATGTGTAACAAACACGAAACATTACATGTCATATGGCTAAATGGATATTAATACTGTCACACCAGTTGTTCCTGTGTCTATAAGTTGTCTGCATACATGATCAAAAACGATACCGTCGCTCGTCAATTGCATTGTCACTGGTGCTATTGTCAGTGCCAAAGCCTTATGCTGAGCAAGCGTTGCTTCGGTTCGTATGTAGTGGTGGTGCAAGCGCAACTGGTGAACTCGCTGCTGGACAACGCCCCTTAAGGTCTGAGCTGTTCAGTGGCCACAGATCTTGTTAAATGAAAGAGGTGCTACCTGCATGAGATGTCATACAGTGATGCGTGTCCGGTATGCAAGGCACTGAGAACATTTGGGGATGTTGGCATAAAAGCGCATGTAAAAATCGATGCATTTTAGTTGCACTTTATTCCAATGCAGAAACATACTTAAGGCGTGGTGGAAAATATTAAAGTTTCTTAGAGTAAATTTCATACTCGCGTCCAGAGTGAAAATCGGTTAACATTTGACAGAGATAGAGCTAATTATATACGGGAGTTTTTTGGGACACAGTGTATATTGTTTCGTTTATACTATACAGGCCTATTGTGTTTTCCTGTATTTGTATCCACCGTTTTAGCTGGTGAACAAAGATGAATACAAAACAAACGAAAACAATCATATAGGCCTATACGCATATGTGTTCGTGTACTGATACAAACGTTGACAGAATTCAATAAATGTTTTACTACTAAAATGTAAAAATACATGTATGCCTAAAAGATGTTTGTCGCGATATGTATATCTTACAATATTAGTCGATACTGTAACATGTGTTAAACAAACATGACTGGCGACATTTCACATTATATAAACGTGTGAATTTACCCGTGAATAATCATCTTCCTCGCAAATACTTTGACCAATCCCTTTGCTTTGATATACTTCATCAACACGCAGTTAAAGAAACGCGTTACGTTGAGTAGTTATACGCTGTGAAGTAACGGTCGAAATGTCATGCGGGGTTCCCAACACAGAACAGATGGTGTCCATTAATTACAGTCACATCGGCCGAATCAATTTCTCTGCGGCAGTTTACTGCGTCCGTGCGAGTTGATCGCGGCCATTGCTGGCACTGCGGGGAACTGAGCTATGTGTTGATTCACCGAATTAGTCATCCCGACTGATCCTGTTTGTTCTCGTCGCCGTTGGTCGTCATACGTCATTGCAGTCAGCATTATCACGTTTCGACCACTTCACACCAGCATCATTTATCCCGCTTCTCACCTAGAGCTGCGCGTAAGGTTGACATTTAAAATACCGCGGTAACATGTCATAAACTTGTCAATAAGTTCACTATAATGTATGATTGGGAAAATCACTGTGGCGTTTCACCAGTGAATTCCGATTTCTTAAATAATACCAAAATGTGTTCACATTTTGATGTCTAAGTCCGGACCATTATGAAGAAGATGCATGGAACGTGCTTTTTCAAAAAAATAGGCCTAGGTTGAAGTCATAGCTTCTGTTTCCGATCCTTGTTAGATCCATGCTAATTATACAGGCATATTATAGTTTTAGTAAATCACTTTAGTTCACAGATAGATACAGCGGTGACCATCTATTTGCAATGACAAGAATAAGGGTTTGTCATCGCATCGTTTATTGTCGCACATCTCCAGCAGAACTGTGGATGGATTCAACAGGTCGTGGTGAAAAGCGCACCGTGGTCAGATATGCTTGACCTGTACGATTGGTCGTTAAACCGTAAGTGCTTGGCTTTGAAACTGATATCAGCTGGCCCGACCCCCGGACCGCCTTAACAAGCACGTGATGAAATGAAGGACTGATTCAATTCTGTGTCTGTTCGACCAGGAAACTACCGACCACCATCGTTGCATGCCCACCATGACATTGTGAACATGTGACGTGATTCGGCCTGGCAACGTATGATGACTCAATTTATGCTACACACGGCTAGTTTAGCTAATTGCTGCAAATCCGCATACTATTCGGGAAAGCGGCATACTGAAAAACTATAGTCATATAGCCTTATAATCGTAACTTAAATGATGTTATAGTTACATCAGACTGCATTTGCGGTTACACTATAACTGCCCTATAGGTAGGTGTAGTGTATGAAGTGCAGAAACACTTTGCACATTGTGTAGTCAGTCAAAAGCAGTTTTAGGTGCAGTATGAACGAGAAAACGGATACGCCAGTCTTGAGACGCGGAAGACGACAAGCGTCGGTCACTGCAAGCGTCGGTGATGTCCTCTGGCAGAGCTGTAATACTGTAGTCGACACTGATAAGACCGTACAACAAATCATGATAATGACTTCGACCGGAAACAGCGGGTGGTAAATATTCATTTATTGGATATCAAATTTATATTTTGGGTTCCCTATATTATAGTTACGGTAATTATATGTATAAGCCTAATTATTAAATGAAGTGCATGAACTGACAATACGTTTGCATTTATTCGCTAGGTGGCATTATCGTATTGCCATGGGTATTAAGTTGGAATGCAGAAATTAAATATTTTGGAGGAAAATTTTCCGAATGAAAACATAACTGGAGTAGGGTTAGTAGCGATCTATAAAAATTTGTGAAAATTGGCTTAGGAAGTAATGTCAATGTGGCATGTGAGGCTGGCAATAAGCATTAGGCAGTCGACGCTTCACTGGCGGTAGTCGTATGGAAACAGAGCTGTCCTCTAGTGAATGGCCGCGCACAAATAACATTACTGAAATGTTGGATAAAACTTATACTAACGTAACACAAAATTTTGATTATTCTAAGACACTATGCGCATTATGTATTAAGACTACTATATTCTACAGCTAATGATAACATTATACTGTAATTGAAAGTGTTTATTATTACGTTTTGCATAAAACACCTCTTAGAAATTTATTTTTTTGAGATAGAAACTCGTCTCGGGAAATTTTTTTTATCGCTTCTCGGCCTTTTGGCTAAGATCAAAGTGTAGTATCTGTTCTTATCAGCTTAATATCTGATACGTCCCCCATCGGGGGACATCGATATTAAACTGATTTTTGGCACTGGGGGAAG
>Ga0126335_1000441_pt1 | contig 19891 bp, 14 predicted proteins | sample OlaspJWI45metaG_FD_108409 | JGI IMG/M metagenome (GOLD analysis project Ga0126335, IMG submission 108409) | Marine gutless worms symbiont microbial communities from Oahu, Hawaii - Olavius sp. 1 OAHU.JWI-45 metaG | ecosystem: Host-associated > Annelida > Digestive system > Unclassified | place... | reverse complement strand
TACACTGGAAGAGGCCGAGCAACTCCGGACGATCACAGCAGACCACGAAATTGTTGTGCTGCAGGGCATCTCTCATGTGCAAGATATTCAACGCTGTATAGACAACCATCTGCAGATGGTTGTGCATAACGAATATCAAATTGCTTTAGTCGAAGCAACAACCGGAGATCAATCAATATCATGCTGGCTAAAAGTAGATACTGGCATGCATCGGTTGGGTATCTTGCCTGACCAGGTTGAATCATTGCTAAAAAGGTTGGAGCAGTCAGCTTGTGTCAAAAGTCCGGTAGTTATCATGAGCCATCTAGCCTGCGCAGATGAGCCGGACCATGTTGAAAATCAGTTACAAATAGAGACTTTTGCCGATCTTGAATTAGAAGAACAGCATCCACGTTCACTGGCAAACTCGGCAGCTATTGTTGCCTTGCCTGAAGCGCATTATAACTGGGTGCGTCCCGGAATCATGCTTTACGGCATTTCTCCTGTCGTGGGTAAGTTGGCGCAGGATTTTGAGTTGAAGCCTGTGATGACATTCAAGTCGCGATTGATTGCCATTAATCAGCTATTGCAAGGTGATAGCGTTGGATACGGGGCGACCTGGCGCTGCCCTGAAGATATGCCAGTGGGCGTTGTGGGCTGTGGATATGGTGATGGTTATCCTCGCCATATTCCAAGTGGTACACCGGTTTTGATTAATGGTAAACGCTTGCCTGTCATCGGTCGTGTATCCATGGATTTAATTACCGTCGATTTACGTGAACTGCCTGATGCTGAGGTAGGTGATGAAGTGATATTGTGGGGAGAGGGTTTACCCGTTGAAGAAATTGCAGATGCGGCAGGAACAATCGCCTATGAACTGGTTTGTCGTCTAACTTCTCGTGTTGAATATCAGGTTATTGAATAGATGTCGGCTAAAAATAAAATCGAATTCGAATGTAACCAGTGCGGAGCATTGTCACCCAAGTGGGTGGGGCAGTGTGGTGATTGTGGTGAATGGAACACGTTAGTTGAGCGTGTTGTTGAAACAAAGACAGTTAGCAATATTCGCCAATTTACTGGATATGCAGGACATTCAGGTCGCGACCGGGTAAAACGTTTGAGCGAGATTCAGCCTGAAGGCGTTCAGCGTTACAGCATGACTATCAATGAATTTGATCGCGTACTGGGTGGTGGGCTGGTTGAAGGTTCGGTGGTGTTAATCGGTGGTGATCCCGGTATCGGCAAATCGACCTTGTTGTTGCAGTGTGTTGCACTGGTTTCTGATCAACTCGATGCGCTCTATGTCACCGGCGAGGAATCACTTGACCAGGTAAGTTTGCGTGCACAACGCCTGGGATTGAATGCCAGGGACATGCAGGTGCTATCGGAGACCTCGGTCGAAAAAATAATCGATACGGCGCTGCAGGAAAAACCCCGGGTCATGGTGATTGATTCTATTCAGACAATTTATACCGACGGTTTATCATCTGCACCGGGCTCGGTTGGTCAGGTTAGAGAGAGTGCTGCGCAGTTAGTACGTTTTGCCAAACAAACGGGATGCGCACTATTTCTGGTTGGGCATGTGACCAAGGAGGGTACGCTTGCTGGTCCGCGTGTACTCGAACATATGGTTGATACGGTTTTATATTTTGAGGGTGAAGCCAGCGGTCGATATCGGGTTATCCGGGCCATAAAAAATCGATTTGGTGCGGTAAATGAATTAGGCATCTTCGCCATGCTGGAAGATGGTCTTAAGCCTGTGAGTAACCCTTCTGCGATCTTTCTGTCGCGTCATGAACAGGCAGTGACGGGTAGTGTTATTATGGCGAGTTGTGAAGGCAGTCGTACCCTGTTGCTGGAAGTTCAGGCACTGGTCACAGAAAATCATAGTGGTGGTGCCAGACGTGTGACGATTGGTCAGGATACCAATCGGGTGGCTATGCTACTCGGAATTTTACAGCGCCATGGTGGGCTGGCACTTTATGACCAGGATGTCTTTATCAATATCGTTGGTGGAATGAAAGTGATTGAAACGGCCTCAGATCTGGCGGTGATTGCGGCCATGGTATCGAGCTTTCGAGATAAAGCATTTCCGCCGGATACTGTTGTTTTTGGTGAAGTGGGTTTGGCTGGAGAGATAAGGCCAGTACCCCATGGAGAACAACGGATACAGGAAGCGCATAAGCATGGTTTCAAACGTGTGTTACTTCCCAAAGCCAATATGCCAAGAAAACATTCATATGATGGGATCGAGATGGTTCCATTGCATAAGCTAACTGATGTGCTGGATTATTGTTGAGGCACATTCGTTTTTCAAAACGATGGCCGTAATGGTTAGGTTTCTTACTGGGAGGTTATATAACATTACACTGATTTGTTATTGGTGTAATTTTGTATATACTGGCTACGCAAAGGGAGCTTAATTTTTAAGTTAAAGTCTATTTATTGAAGGTAGGCAGATATGTACAAGACAGTAATACTAGTGATGCTGGTGTTTACATTCGCGCCACAGTTATCATCGGCAAACTCTGATAATGCCCTGGCCAATGCGGCTGATACCTGTAACTCAACCGCCTACGATGTGTTGAAACCACAAAGAAATAAACCTGGTGCTCGTGACCTGATGGATCTTTCATCTAAAGGAAAAAAATTTGCCAAATGGATGAAAAAGTATCTGAAGTTGATTGCCACGTGTAAGAGCGAACCTTATCTACCCGATTGTAAGCCAGCATCAAAAATTGATACGTATAAGACCAAGCTGGGTGAGAGTAAAGAAAAACTTGAGGCGAATATGATCAAAAACTATCTATGTAGTTCGCCGTATGTGAATAAACTGGCACAGGACAAGCCATCGCCAATAAAAACTAAATCCAATATTGTGAACAAGATTAATGAAATGCTGGGTGCTGCAGCGAAGTAACAAGTTCATTACTTGACCGTAATCTGCGGAATATTATCTTTCCAGTGATCTACCCACATGGCGGTGGATGCGGCAACTGCCACTGGCATAGCAAAAAAATTAACGAACGGAATCATGGTAGCAGTAACGGTGGCAGTGCCAAAACCCAGTGCGAACATTCGGTTGCCTTTAAGTGTTTGACGCTGATCAGGAAAGCGCATGGCATGATTACCCATTGGGTAATCACTGTATTCAATGGCCAACATCCAGGCGGTGAATAAAAACCAGAGTATGGTGACAATAAAGCCAATAGGTGGAAAGAAAAAGCCGATAGCAAATAAAACGATAAAGGGGATAGCACGTATGAGGAAGTAGGTTAGCTTCCTTGCCTCTGATAAAAAAGAACCCCCAACGTCTTTCATCATGTCTAATAGATTGCCAGTTGAAGGTACGTTAGAGCCACCCAGGTGATCTTCAATTTTTTCTGCCAGCAGGCTGTTAAAAGGTGCAGCAATCAGGTTAGCTAACAGGGTAAAGCTGTAAAACATGACAGCCAGGAAGGCGAGTACAAACAATGGAATCAGAATCCAGCTGATCCATTCAACAAGATTGTTTAACCACTGAATGCCTTCTTCAGAATCAGCAGACATGCTGATCTGTAACTGATTAACCCAGTCATTGATATAGCTAATGCCAAACCATAGCGCACCCATGAACAAGATCATATTAATTGCCAGTGGAATGGCAACAAAACGTCTTATCCCAGCTGTATTAATCAATCCAAAGCCGCGCATAAAGTACTTAATGCCAGCAATAAATCCGGGTTTTCTCATGCTTAATTCCTTTAATGTTCCAACTGGTCGAACAGACTCGTGCCGTCTTTGGCAAGGCGGGCAGCACCATAAGCTGCTTCAGTGTGGTCAGCCTGCCTGACAGTAACGCCCAGTATACGTTTCCTGATTTGATTCCACACTGGATTAATTGCACCACCACCTGCGGTAACCACCTGCTTTATCGGGGCGGTGCCCATGGACTTCAAGGCCTGGTAACTCTGGGCTTCAATTTGTGCAATGCCCTTCAGCATGCCATGCAGAAAGTCCGTGTCCTTTTCTGGTCGAGGCTGTAAGCGTGGGGGCAGTTCCGGGTCGTAGTCTGGAAAGCGTTCACCTGGTTCAGTGAGTGGGTAATAGTCCAATACAGTATCTTGATCAACCTGTATCTGCTGGCTCAATGACATGATCTCATTGTTGCTGAAATATTTATTTAATACGTGGCCGCCAGTATTGGAAGCTCCGCCGGTTAACCAGGTATTTCCCAGGCGGTGACTGTAAACACCCCGATCGATATCAATGATTTCCTTTTGGCTCAGCTGTTTAACGACCAGAGTAGAGCCCAATGTGGTTACGCCCTGGTCTAATTGAGTGACACCGGTCGCAAGAAAGGCCGCTGTACTGTCTGTTGTACCAGCAACAACCTTTGTCGCGGGAGTAATCCCCAGTGCCTGAAGTGTCTTGCCGGCAGAGCCAATAACTGACCCGGGGAGCTTAACGGTTGGTAGTGAGATATTTTCAGGGAATGCGCCGATAACCCAATCAGGCCACCGACGGTTTTGTGTATCGTAGCCAGTTTTTAGCGCATTATTTTCATCGGAAAATCCGAATTCATCACATAGCCAGCCGGTAATCCAGTCGGCCTGGTGCTGCACAATTGCTGGTGATTCATTCACCTGTTTTGATAGCTGTATCGCCTTGGGCAGACCAGCAGTAGCAGAAAGCGCTGGAGAGGGTGCATTTGGTTGCAAAGCCTGAAGTTGTTCAGTTTCGCAGGTGTCGTTATACATCATGACATCCGTCAGTACGGAGCCCTGTTGATCGCAAAGCAGTACGCTACCGGATGTGCCATCGACAGCGATAGATTGAACGCTGGTAGCAGGATACTGCTGAAAAAGCTGCTGTAGGCATTCAAGTACGGCATTTTGCCATGCTGTGGGGGTCTGGGTATTTATTGACTGCCGGGTTAGTGCCAGCTGATTTTCCTGATCATCAATCAGGCAGGCACGAACCGCGCTGGTGCCGCAGTCAATACCTAGTGCAGTGTAACCAGTAGTATGCATCAATCAGCGCAACGAGAAGCCGTTAGTTGCTAGGCGCGTTACGCAGGTAATGGCCATAGTCCTTGCCAAGTGACGCAACAACGCAGATGACGGCTTCTCGTTGCGCCCGAAGGGAGTCCCTAAAATGCCACAATACGGCGTTACGGCGCTTACGAAGGGAATAAACCATTCACTTCGCACCGTGCCTTGTCTTGAGGCATTTTAGGGACTCTGATTGGCGCATACTACTGGTTACACTGCACCGATAGGTAATCAGGGCAGACTGACCTGTGAAGGTGCCTGCCAGTCAGGATTGCGGTATTCTGCGACTACATTGGTATATATGCCACCGCGGACATTAAATTCAGCGGTCAGCCGCATAAAATTCGGATTGGTGGCTTTAACAAGGTCATCCAGTATCTGATTGGTGACAGCCTCATGGAAGGCGCCTTCATCACGGAAGGCCCAGATATAGAGTTTCAGTGATTTAAGCTCTACACATAGCTTATCGGGCACGTATTCCAGGTGTAGCGTCGCAAAATCAGGTTGCCCGGTTTTTGGGCACAGGCAGGTAAACTCAGGCATTTCAATTCGAATGGTGTAATCCCTTTGCGGATTCGGATTGTCAAAAGTTTCGAGCGTCTTGCTGGGCTGAGTGGCCATATTGTGAAATTTCCAAGATGAAGAGTGACAAGCGGGGGGGAAGATACTAACATTCGTCGCCTTTCTCAATACAAAGTAAATAGCCTCCATACTCGATGCGCCTGAAGAAGATCAAGCTCGCAGGATTTAAGTCATTTGTCGACCCGACGTCGATCATATTCCCTAAGAATCTCATGGGTATCGTCGGTCCTAATGGCTGTGGTAAATCCAATGTCATCGACGCGGTTAAATGGGTAATGGGTGAATCATCTGCCAAGACCTTACGAGGTGAAACCATGGCGGATGTGATCTTTAGTGGGTCAAATACGCGTAAACCGGTAGGCGCTGCCTCGGTTGAACTGTTATTTGATAACCGTGAAGGCAAACTAGGTGGTCAGTTTGCCAACTTTACTAATATTTCTGTCAAGCGCGCAGTATCCAGAGATGGTACATCTCAGTATTCACTCAATGGCACAAAATGCCGTCGCCGTGATATTACGGATGTCTTTTTAGGCACTGGCCTGGGGGCTCGAAGTTACGCCATTATCGAACAGGGTATGGTATCTAAGCTCATTGAAGCCAAACCAGAAGAATTGCGCATTTATCTTGAGGAGGCCGCCGGCATTTCCAAGTACAAGGAACGTCGGCGTGAAACAGCCAATCGAATCAAGCACACTCGCGAGAACCTGGATCGCTTAACCGACTTGCGCGAAGAGCTGGAAAAACAGCTTAATCACTTAAAGCGACAGTCAGAAGCTGCAGAAAAATATAAAACCTTCAAACAGCAGAAACGCCAGATCAAGGCTGAGTTACTGGCGCTACGCTGGAAGGAACTGGATGATAAAGCCAGTGAACGAGAGCAGGCGATTAAGGAAAAGGAAAACATTTTTGAAAAAGCGGTTGCTGACCAGCGTGAACTGGAAGCTAGCATAGAAAAATCCCGTAGTGAGCACGCAGAAGCGGGTGATGCTATGAATAAGGTTCAGGCGCGCTATTATCAGCATGGCGCTGAGATTACTCGTATTGAAGCGGCCATTAAGCACACGCGTGATACACGGCAGCAGCAACAGCAGGAACTTGAGCGACTTGTGCAGCAGTTGCAGGAAGTGCAGGTGCATGTTGAGCAGGACAAGGAAAACCTGGCCAACGTTGAAAAACAAATGACTGAAGGTGAGCCTCAGTTAGTCAGGGCACGAGAGGAACAGGAAAGTCATAAAGTGCGTTTGTCCAATGCAGAGAAGGCGATGCATGACTGGCAGCAAAACTGGGAAACAATCAACCGTGAAAGCTTTCAGGCAACGCAGGCCGTACAGGTTGAGACGACACGTATTGACCATATTCAACGGCACATCAATCAGCAAATAGAAAGGCTGCAACGTATTCAGGAAGAACAGCAGGCACTGGCCGATCAGAGCAAGGATGATGAGTTACAGCAGCTGAAATCTTCGCAACAGGAGCTTGATCAGAAAGAATCTGAATTGCAACAATTACTGGAGGCTGGCCTGGAAAGCCTTTCTGAACAACGAGCGGCCAATGCCGAGTTATCAGCGAACCAGGACGATAGCCGTGAGGCATTACAACAGGCTCGAGCTGAACTGGCGACACTACAATCAGTACAAAATGCAGCCTATGGTGGTTCAAATGAGCAAGTGATGGACTGGCTGAAGCAGGCGGGTCTGGAAAATAAATCCCGACTGGCCCAAAACCTTCAGGTAGATGCTGGCTGGGAACAGGCAGTGGAATCTATATTAGGACACTTTCTGGAAGCGGTATGTGTTGCAGATGAAAGTGATTATGCAAGAAAGCTGAGCGATCTTGTTAAGGGACGTATCTTCCTGGTAAATGAATCGGTCCCGGCAACTCATGATGTCAATGATGACCGCCTGTTATTAAATAAGATTAAATCGTCCAGCAATTTATCCGGATTACTGAATCAGGTATATGTTGCTGATGACCTTGAGAGCGCACTGTCGATGCGGCCTACGCTGCCTGTCGGTGCTACTGTCGTGACAGCACAAGGCATTTGTCTTGGACATGGTTGGGTAAGAGCAACAGCAGAAACGAGCAAGGAAGGTATCTTGCAACGTGAGCAACATATTCAGTCGCTGACCGTCTCTATCGAGGAACTGGAAAATGATTATGCTTCATTGTCTGAACAGCTTGTTGCCGGCCGCGAGAAGTATCAGCAACTTGAAGCACAGCGTGACGAACGCCAGGGTGAGATCAACGCATTACACCGGCAGCTTTCGGAAGTGCGTGCCGAAATTAACAGTCGCGAGTCGGCACTACAGCAAATTTCTGAACGAGTAGAACGCCTCCACACAGATATAGAAAATATTCAGGCTGAATTGACCAAAGATAAAACCGATCTTGAAGCAGCCGAGCAAACTCTGGCGGAGTCCCGGTCGCGTCAGCAATCACTGGAAGAAGAGAAGGTACAGTTAGGTGATGCACGGGATGAAGTTATGCAGGCATTGCAACGTGCAAGAGATGAGGCCAATCATAGTGGTGAACAGGCTAATCGGATAGCCATGCAGATAGAGGCGCTGAATAATCAATACCAGTCCATGCAAAGTCACCATGAGCGTATGCTAGATCAGCAAAAACACCTGGAAGAACGTAAGGTATTGTTAGAGAAGCCATCGAATGATGAAGGTGAACCTTTAGAGGAGATGGAAGGTAAGCGTGATCAATTGCTTGAAGAAAGACAGGTGATTGAGGAGGAACTTACGCAAGCCAGGCAGCAGGTTGAATCTATTGATTATGCACTGAGAGAGCTGGAGCAAAAGCGTCACGCAGCAGAGCATGCCGTGCAGGATAAACGTGCATTGGTCGAACAGGCAAAGATGGCCTGGCAGGAAATCAAGGTACGTTGCCAGGGGCTTGTTGAACAGTTGCAGGAAAGTGAGCACGATGCAAAGGCAATTCTTAGCGAACTCAATCCCGAGGCAACCGAGTCCGAATGGGCCGAAGAACTCGGCAGGATAGAACGTCGTATCGCACGCCTGGGGCCAATTAATCTGGCAGCCATTGATGAATACAAAACTTCTTCTGAGAGAAAGGAGTATCTGGATAAACAGGATAGCGATCTAACGGAAGCGCTTGAGACATTGGAAAGTGCGATGCGCAAGATCGATCGTGAAACACGCACCAAGTTTAAAGACACCTTCGATCAGGTTAATGCTGGCATGAAGAAAATGTTTCCACGCTTATTTGGTGGCGGGCATGGTTACCTGGAGCTCACTGGTGAGGATTTGCTGGAGACTGGTGTAACAGTAATGGCCAGACCACCAGGAAAACGAAATAGTAGTATTCACCTGTTATCGGGTGGTGAAAAGGCAATGACGGCTGTGTCATTGTTATTTTCCCTGTTCCAGCTCAATCCGGCACCATTTTGTATGTTAGACGAAATTGATGCACCGCTCGACGATGCCAATGTGGGTCGTTTCTGTGAAGTAGTGAGTGAAATGTCCAATGACATTCAGTTTATTGTCGTCACTCACAGCAAGATGACAATGGAAATGACCAGTCATTTAATGGGTGTCACCATGCAGGAGCCTGGGGTATCCCGACTTGTCACGGTGGACATTGACGAAGCAGTTAAAATGGCATCGTAAAGTACGTTTGACTTAATCAGCTTGTTAAAATTGCCATCGCTTTAGTTTAATTTATTATGGATTCGTTTCGCTGGATATTAGTTGGTACAGGTATTCTGCTTCTGGCAGGTGTCTATCTGCTGTTTATTCTGGAGAAGCGTTTCCCACACTGGTTCGGTGGCGCCATTGAAGATGACACTGACAATGACGACGCGATTACCGATGAAGAGGTTATCTATCTCAATCTGAAGAGTCGTGAAGGTGATATTGAAGGTGCTGATCTGATTCGCGCCATGCAGAAATATAATCTCACGCATGGTGATATGAATATCTTTCATCGACTGACAGAGGGCAGTGAGCAACCATTATTTAGTGTTGCCAACATGGTAGAACCCGGTAGTTTTGAGCTGGAAAAACTGGCCACGATGACAACACCGGGCTTAACGCTATTTCTTAGACTGCCCCGTACATTTGACGCGTTACATTCACTAGATGAAATGTGGACGACTGCCAAAGGGTTGGCGAGTGAACTTAACGCAGATATTCTTGACCGCAATCGTCAGCCTTTTTCCAGTCAGAAGCAACAAAGGGTGCGAGACGAAGTGCTGGAATATATGCGGCAGATCGCGTTGCAGGAAAAGGTCAGCGAATACCGCTAGGGCATCCTGTAAATTGTCTTTTTCCATCATAACGGTGTCAGCTCCGTGCTCGACAAAATCGCAGGACGCGATTTTGAACAGCTTTAGCTGACCCAACGGGCGGAGGGCAGGATGCCTGGAGTAATCCTCATGTATTTCACATACATTCCGGTTCTGTGCGCAGTGCTTCCTAGTTCTGATGAAAAAATCCTGCTTTACAGAACGCCCTAGAAAAGTAAGGTAGTCTTAAGCTTGGTTTAAAACGTTTAATCTCGGCTCTGTGCTGATTGCAGTGTGTTTTCTAGCAGACAGGCGATGGTCATGGGGCCTACGCCGCCAGGAACTGGTGTGATATAGCCGGCTACTTCTTTAGCAGATTCAAAATCAACATCTCCCGCCAGTTTGCCGCTTTCCAGGCGGTTAATGCCAACATCAATGACAATAGCGCCGGGCTTGATCCAGTCGGCCTGGATAAATCCTGGTTTTCCTATTGCGGCAACCAGAATATCCGCCTGTTTGACCTGTGTTGGAAGGTCCTTTGATCGGCTGTGACAGATTCGGGGAGTGCAGTCTTTGGCCAGTAATTCGAATGCCATTGGGCGACCGACGATGTTTGACCGTCCGACAATGACGGCATCCATACCGGTGATATCAACGTCTATATGCTCCAGCAGTCGTGTTACACCCTGTGGGGTGCAGGGCCTGAATGTGGGTTTACCGACCATTAGGCGGCCAATGTTGTAGGGATGAAAACCATCGACATCTTTTTTTGGCGATATCGCCTCGATAACTCTTTCCGTATTGATGTGCTCAGGCAGGGGGAGTTGCACCAGTATGCCATCAACTCGTGCATCGTTATTGAGCTCATTAATAAGTGATAGAAGTTTGACCTCGATGATGTCTACCGGCGGCGTATATTCAAATGAGGCAATGCCAGCCTTCTCACAGGCGAGTTTTTTGTTACGTACGTAGACCTGGGATGCCGGATCGTCGCCCACTAGAATAACTGCCAGGCCCGGTGGGCGCTGTTTGTTTTGAACGCGTTGCTCAACTGCCCGTTTAACCGATTCCCTGTGGTTTTCAGCGACGGCTTTGCCATCAATTATTTGTGCGCTCATAAGCAGATATTGGTCAGGGGTGAATTCAGTGAGCGCGGATTCTCTCATGTGCCTGGAGACGGCTCAAGATTGGAATAAAGTCCCGTGAATTCAGGGCTTTGTTGATTGACGCTGCCCCAGTCTGCCCGTATCATCGCGCTCCTTGGAAAATCCACGTGATGGACCATGTCGGGGCATAGCGCAGCCTGGTAGCGCATCTGCTTTGGGAGCAGAGGGTCGGGGGTTCGAATCCCTCTGCCCCGACCAATTTTAACGGGAACATGCTTGCGCCCGTAGCTCAGCTGGATAGAGCAACGGCCTTCTAAGCCGTGGGTCGCAGGTTCGACTCCTGCCGGGCGCGCCAACTTGTTGGACGAGAGCTCCAAAGAGTCGTGAAATGGTTCTCGTAGTAGAATTAAGTGGTTTGCAATGGTGAGCGTAGCTCAGTTGGTAGAGCGCAGGATTGTGATTCCTGTGGTCGAGGGTTCGATCCCCTTCGTTCACCCCATATTGAGTAGTAAAAAGGTAAAATAAACAGGGTTACGGTGACGTAACCCTGTTTTATATCGCGGATGTGGTGAAATTGGTATACACGCCAGATTTAGGTTCTGGTGCCGAGAGGCGTGAGAGTTCGAGTCTCTCCATCCGCACCATTTAACAGTGAATAGATAGATCGCCAAGAGGCAGAAAAATGGAAGTGACTGTAGAAACAACCCAGGGTCTGGAACGTCGTATGACGGTTTCGATACCGGATAATGATATCGAATCTCAGGTCGAGAAACGTTTACGTTCGATTGCCAAGACAGCACGAATGGAAGGTTTTCGCCCAGGCAAGGTACCGTTCAAAATGATTGCCAAGCAATATAGAGGTCAGGTCACAGCCGAAATTATGGGTGATCTGGTGCAGTCTACCTTTGGCGAGGCCTTGAGCAAGGAAGAATTGCATCCTGCCGGTGCTCCTACTCTACAGTCGCAGGACCTCAAGGACGATAATGTTTTCGAGTATGCGGTGACATTTGAAGTTTATCCTGAAATCGAAATCAAGGATCTCGACAAGATCAAGGTTGAACGCCCAGCGGTAGAAATCACCGGTGAAGATATTGACAAAATGATCGAGACATTGAGGCAGCAGCAGGTGACCTGGAATGAAGTTGAGCGTGCTGCGCAAAAAGATGACCGCATTATGGTTGATTTCAATGGCAAGATTGAAGGTGAAGATTTTGATGGTGGTTCTACAAAGGATATGCCCATCGTGCTGGGTGCAGGTACCATGCTAAGTGATTTTGAAGATAATCTAAGGGCATGAGTGCTGGCGAAGAAAAGACCTTCAACGTGAGTTTTCCTGATGACTACCATGGTGAGGCTGTTGCCGGTAAAACTGCTGAATTTATTACGAAAGTAAGTAGCGTCAGTGAGCCTGTATTGCCAGAGCTTGATGATGAATTCGTCAAGAAGTTTGGTGTTGAAGAAGGTGGGGTTGAAGAAGGTGGGGTTGAACAACTTCGATCTGATATCAGGGACAACATGCAGCGTGAATTAGATAGCGCTATTCGTTCGCAGGTGAAAAACCAGATCATGGATGGCTTGCTTGAGAATAATGAGTTTGATTTACCGAATGCGATGGTTGATGAGGAAATTGAACGCCTTAGAGAGGCAACGCTTGAAGACATGAAGCGCGCGGGCAATAACAGCATGCCTGATATGCCAGCATCAGTATTTGAGGATCAGGCGCGTCGTCGCATTTCACTGGGATTAATGGTGGCAGAGCTTGTGAAGACGAATGACATTGAGTTGGACAAGGACAAGTTTGAAGAAGAAATTAAAACTATCTCGGCCACCTATGAGCAGGCAGAAGCCGTTGAACAGGCCTACCGTGACAGACCTGAATTAAGACAGGGTGTCGAAGCAGTCGTGATCGAAAATCAGGTGGTCGATGTACTATTGGATCAGGTTGACCTTACTGATGTGAAAAAAGGTTTTTATGACGTCGTGCAAAGTAGGGTATAAGATTAGTCATCGGTATTGATCTTGGCCAAATGGGTGCTTGAATATGAAAGACTGGATGGATAGTCAACAAGGCGCGCAGCATGCGCAAAACCTGAATCTGGTACCCATGGTGGTTGAGCAGACCTCTCGTGGAGAGCGGTCTTATGATATTTATTCACGCTTGTTGAAGGAGCGTGTGGTATTTCTGGTCGGGCCAGTAGAAGACTATTCAGCGAATCTCATTGTTGCGCAATTACTATTCCTTGAGGCAGAAAATCCCGATAAGGATATTCATTTTTATATTAACTCCCCGGGCGGTTCAGTCACTGCTGGACTGGCTATTTACGATACCATGCAGTTCATCAAACCGGATATCAGCACCATGTGTATTGGCCAGGCGGCCAGTATGGGTGCTTTATTACTGGCCGGTGGTGCTGCCGAGAAGCGTTTTGCCTTGCCTCATTCCCGGGTAATGATCCATCAACCATTAGGTGGATTTCAGGGGCAGGCTTCAGATATCGACATTCATGCACGTGAAATCTTGCTGATTCGTGAGCGGTTGAACCAAATTTTGGCCAATCATACTGGTCAGGATATTAAGAAAATTCAACAGGATACGGATCGGGATAACTTTATGAGTGCTGAAGATTCCGTGGAATATGGCCTGATTGATGCGGTCATGCATAATCGACAATCCGACTCACCTGAGGATGAATAAGATCCTTTTCCTGGACTGAAAGCCCGTAAGATAGGGCAGCACGCATTCTATTTTTCACCATTTTTACCAGAATCTGATGAAGTAGTTTTCATCTAGTGAATATTCCAACATACTTAACCCACTAACCTTATTTATGATAAGGTTGAAACTCGCCACAAATAGCGGCACATTACGTCACTATATGGTTGAGGTAATTGAACTTTTTGCTTGTACAGGCACCTCACAGATACAGGGCTAGTGAAATGAGCAAAGATAAAGATAAATCCAAAGAAGACGAGAAATTATTGTATTGCTCGTTTTGCGGCAAAAGTCAGCATGAGGTGCGCAAGCTGATTGCCGGTCCTTCCGTTTTTATATGCGATGAATGTGTCGAGCTCTGTAACGACATTATTCGCGAGGAAATGGAGGAGAAGTCCGCTGAAGGCGGTAAATTGCCCAAGCCTCATGAAATCAAGGCAAATCTTGATGATTATGTCATTGGCCAGGATCGTGCAAAAAAAGTGCTGGCAGTAGCAGTATATAATCACTACAAGCGGTTGGAAGTTTCTACCACTACCAAGGCAGATGAAGTTGAACTAAGCAAAAGTAATATCCTGCTTATTGGCCCGACGGGCTGCGGCAAGACCTTACTGGCAGAAAGTATGGCCCGTATGCTGGATGTGCCATTCACAATTGCAGATGCAACAACCCTCACAGAAGCTGGCTATGTTGGTGAAGATGTTGAAAACATCATTCAGAAATTACTGCAAAAGTGTGATTACGATGTCGACAAGGCCCAAACGGGTATCGTCTATATTGACGAAATTGACAAAATTTCCAGAAAATCTGAAAACCCTTCCATCACCCGTGATGTTTCTGGTGAGGGTGTCCAGCAGGCGTTATTAAAGCTGATTGAAGGTACGGTAGCCTCAATACCACCACAGGGCGGTCGCAAACATCCCCAGCAGGAATTTCTACAGGTCGACACGGCCAATATCCTGTTTATATGTGGTGGTGCCTTTGCGGGACTGGATAAGGTGATTCAGAATCGTTCAGATAAAACGGGCATTGGATTTGGAGCGAGCGTTAAGTCAAAAGACGAGAAACAGGAATTTGGTGAGATCATCGCCAATGTCGAGCCTGAGGACCTTATTGGTTATGGATTGATACCGGAATTTATCGGACGCTTACCGGTGGTTGCTACGCTGCAGGAACTGGATGAAGATGCCCTGATTTCCATTCTTACCGAGCCCAAAAACGCGATCACTAAACAGTATAAAAAGCTATTTGAAATGGAAGGCGTAGACGTAGATTTTCGTGAAGACTCGTTGCGGGCGGTTGCAAAGAAAGCCATGGAACGCAAGACAGGCGCGCGTGGTCTGAGAACTATCCTTGAAAATATCCTACTCGACACCATGTATGACCTACCAACGTTGGAAGGTGCAAGTAAAGTCATTATCGATGAGGCCGTTATAAAAGGGGACTCATCTCCATACATCATGTATGAAAATGCAGATGAGACCAAGAAGCTTGCCGCTGGCGAATCCTGAAATTAACGTTGAGTGATTATATGAGTGATACGGATGATAAAGACAGCAATCAGATGACTGTCACAGATGAGCTGACAGCCTTCCCAGTTTTACCTCTGAGAGATGTTGTTGTCTATCCGCACATGGTTATCCCGTTGTTTGTCGGTCGGGAGAAATCTATCCAGGCCCTTGATGCCGCAATGGCGAATAACAAGCAAATTCTACTGGTTGCACAGAAGAATGCTGATGTTGATGAGCCTGATATCGAGGACATGTATCGGGTCGGTACACTGGCGACCATACTTCATCTGCTTAAATTGCCTGACGGTACTGTCAAGGTACTGGTTGAGGGCGGGCAGCGCGCCAATATTCTTGAATTTGTGACCACCGAGGACTTTTTTTCAGTACAGATACAAATAGAAGACCAGGAAGATTTTGAAGATGTTGTCGAAAGTGAAGTTCTCACTCGCTCGATCACGGATTTATTTGACCAGTATGTAAAGTTGAATAAAAAGGTTCCACCGGAGGTGTTGACCTCGTTATCTGGAATCGAGGAACCTGGTCGACTGGCCGATACCATCGCGGCGCATATGTCACTCAAGCTGGAAGAAAAGCAACAGGTGCTTGAGATCTTTAGTGTCCGTGAACGCCTGGAACATCTGATGTCAATGATCGATAACGAGATTGACATGCTACAGGTTGAAAAGCGTATTCGTGGACGTGTTAAGCAACAAATGGAAAAGAGCCAGCGCGAGTATTATTTGAATGAGCAAATGAAGGCCATTCAGAAAGAACTGGGCGATATGGAAGATGCGCCGAATGAGATGGATGACCTGGCGCGTAAGATTGAAAAGGCCAAAATGAGCAAGGAGGCCAATGAAAAGGCACTTGCTGAACTGAACAAGCTGAAAATGATGTCGCCAATGTCAGCAGAAGCAACCGTGGTCAGAAATTATATTGACTGGCTGGTCGGCTTTCCCTGGCGTAAGCGAACTAAAATTCGAAATGATCTTGAAGAAGCAATGGCAGTACTGGATGAAGATCATTATGGCCTTGAGAAGGTCAAGGAACGTATTGTTGAATATCTTTCTGTCCAACAGCGAGTAAAAAAATTAAAAGGTCCGATCCTATGCCTGGTTGGTCCGCCTGGAGTTGGTAAAACCTCGCTGGGTAAATCAATCGCCAGGGCCACCAATAGAAAATTCATCCGCATGTCACTAGGTGGTGTACGTGATGAAGCTGAGATCCGTGGTCATCGTCGTACCTATATTGGCTCCATGCCGGGTAAAATCGTACAAAACCTTTCCGAGGTAAAAACGCGTAATCCGCTATATATGCTGGATGAAATCGATAAGATGTCGATGGATTTCCGTGGCGATCCATCCTCGGCCATGCTTGAGGTGCTCGATCCTGAACAAAATAATGCCTTTAACGATCATTATCTCGAAGTGGATGTCGATCTTTCTGACACTATGTTTATCGCAACTTCCAATACGTTAAATATACCGGGCCCGTTACTTGACCGAATGGAAGTCATACGTCTTGCTGGTTATACCGAGGAAGAAAAAGTCAGCATTGCTGAGCGTTATTTAATTCCTAAACAGATCAAGGCGAATGGTCTTGAAGAAAATGAAATTTCCATTAGTACAGATATTGTCTATGACATTATTCGCTATTACACCAGGGAAGCAGGTGTCAGAAACCTTGAGCGCGAGATCAGCAAGATCTGTCGCAAGGTTGTCAAGGAGTTGATTACTGAACCACATGACAAACAATTGGAAATTAGTGCTGAATTACTGGAAAAATATCTTGGTGTTAAACGTTTCCGCTATGGAGAAGCAGATGAATCCAATCAGGTTGGGCAGGTTACTGGCCTGGCCTGGACCGAGGTCGGTGGTGAATTGCTGCATATCGAATCTGTTGTGTTGCCGGGTAAAGGTAAGTTCGTCAATACCGGCCAACTAGGTGATGTGATGCAGGAATCTATTCAGGCAGCGATGACAGTTGTGCGTGCTCGTGCCGAGAGCCTGGGTATTAATGATGATTTTTACCAGGAACATGATGTTCACATCCATGTACCGGAAGGTGCTACGCCAAAGGATGGTCCTAGCGCAGGTGTAGGCATGTGTACGGCGTTAGTATCAGCTTTAACTGGTATTCCTGTCAGGGCGGATGTGGCGATGACGGGTGAGATTACATTAAGAGGCGAAGTCTTGCCGATTGGTGGCCTGAAAGAAAAATTATTGGCGGCACATCGGGGTGGCATAAAGACCGTATTAATACCAAGCGAAAATGAAAAGGATCTCACTGAGATCCCTGAAAATATCAAAGACAAACTGGAGATCAAACCAGTCAAATGGATAGATGAAATACTTGAGACGGCGCTTGAACAATTGCCAGTACCGATTGACAAGCCAGTTAGCTCTTCATCAAAGTCGAAAGAAGAGAAATCATCTAACCATAACGAAGTAACAGCACATTAGTCGTTTTCTTCTGCGCTTTTTTCTGTACAATTGCTCGCGCTCAAGCAGATGCTATCTGCATCTGCGTATATGCAGGCAAGGGGTGAGGGATGCCTGCGCAGAACTTTATTAATAACTACTTTACAAAGGATTCCGGGGAATACACTTATGAATAAAACTGAACTGATTGATGCAGTTGCTGATGCCGCTGATTTATCCAAAGCTGATGCTGGACGCGCTGTAGATGCTGTTGTTGATACAATTACAGACGCGCTTAAAGGTGGTGATTCGGTAACGCTGGTTGGCTTCGGTACATTTCTTGTCAGGGCTCGTGCTGCTCGTACGGGTCGTAATCCGCAAACAGGCGCTGCAATTGAGATCAAAGCAGCAAATGCACCTGCTTTCAAGGCTGGCAAAGCTCTCAAGGATGCCGTAAACTAGCGCGTCTTTTCTGAGGGGCTTCAGTTTAACTGGGTTCCTCGAAGCGGGCGCTTAGCTCAGCTGGGAGAGCATCGCCCTTACAAGGCGAGGGTCGCAGGTTCGAGCCCTGCAGCGCCCACCATTTAATTTTTATTCCGGAGCGGTAGTTCAGTTGGTTAGAATACCGGCCTGTCACGCCGGGGGTCGCGGGTTCGAGTCCCGTCCGCTCCGCCATTCTATTAAGGCGTCAGTATAAGTATACTGACGCTTTTTTTTGTAAATAGACGCAAAAGGCTCACAAAGATGTTGCAATCAATACGAGATCAACTGGTTGGTTGGGTTGCCTGGGGTATCCTGATCTTAATCAGTGTGCCATTCATATTCATGGGGGTAACTGACTTTGGTTCACCAGCTAGAAAAACAGTGGTGGCTGAAGTTAATGATGAAACGATCAGCCAACAGGATTATCAGCGCCGCTATCAAGCAAGTCGCCAGAATATGCAAAGGCAGTTAGGTGCTAATTATCGACCAGATTTATTTGACAGTCAGATCCAGCAGAATGTTATCAATGCAATGATCGAAGAAAAATTATTAGCGATGCTGGTCGAGGAAAGTAATATTCAGGTAGGAGATAAAGAACTTGCATCTGTTATACGCCTGGACCCAGGTTTTCAGCAGGATGGTAATTTTGACTATGAGTTTTATAAGTCTCGATTAGGGCAGTCTGGATTTACACCAGATAGTTATGAAGGATACTTACGTGATGACCGAAAAGTTAATGCTATTCCCCGTCTGGTAAGAGGAAGTCATTTTGTAACAGTTGGGGAGGTGGAACGCTATAATAAACTGCTCAACCAGACTCGTGATATTGACTATGTTGTTATCAGTGAAGAGCATATGGCGAAAGAGATTGTGGTTAGTGATGAACAGGCGAAAGCTTATTATGAGGAAAACAAGCATGAGTTTATTCGTCCAGAACAGGTCAAGTTCGACTATCTTCGTCTATCAAGCAGTCAGCTTGTAGACAGTGTTGAAGCAACGGAAGAAAATATTCGCCGTTACTATGAGGAGAATGCTGAAAACTTTATCGTAGAAGAGCAACGAAAGGCTAGCCATATTCTCTTAGCTATGGAAGATGGTAAATCACTTGAAGAGTCGCCAGAAGTGGTGAGTAAACTGTCTGAAATCCAACAGAAACTCAAAGCTGGCGATAAGTTTGAGGAGCTTGCGAAGACCTACTCAGATGATCCAGGATCAGCTCAACAAGGTGGTGATCTTGGACAAGTCTTGCGCGGAGTCATGGTTCCGCCATTTGAGGAAGCATTATTTGCCTTAAAAGAGAAAGGGGAAATTTCTGCACCTATCCGTACCAGCTTTGGTATCCATCTGATTCGTCTTGATGATTTGACTGCAAAGCAGGTCAAGTCTTTTGACGAAGTGAAAGATGAACTCAAAGAAAGTTTTGCAGAACAACAGGCTGTTGAATTGTATTACGATCAGTCGGAGAGAATAGCTGAGATAAGCTATGAAAACCCCGATAGCCTGGTGCCTGTTGCTGAGGCTCTGGGTCTTGAAGTAAAATCATCGGATTGGCTAAGTGCCGATAATGATTTAGAGGGCATAGAGGGGAATAAGGACGTATTACGTGCAGCATTTAGTGATCGGTTGAAGACTGAGATGACCAATAGTGACCCCATTGAAACTGGTGAAAATGAGGTTGTTATTATTCGTGTGAATGATTCCAGACCGGAATATCAATTCCCGCTCGATGAAGTGCTTGATCAGGCACGTAATGCAGCAAAAAAAGATGTCATTGAAGAGCAGGTCAACATGTATGCTGAACAGCTACGTAGC
>Ga0126335_1000440_pt1 | contig 19914 bp, 16 predicted proteins | sample OlaspJWI45metaG_FD_108409 | JGI IMG/M metagenome (GOLD analysis project Ga0126335, IMG submission 108409) | Marine gutless worms symbiont microbial communities from Oahu, Hawaii - Olavius sp. 1 OAHU.JWI-45 metaG | ecosystem: Host-associated > Annelida > Digestive system > Unclassified | place... | reverse complement strand
CCTAGGGGGGGTTGTGACCGGGAGGGGGTTCGGTCCCCCATATCATCTTAATCTTACGAAAGTAGGACAAACGACGTGATCGTAGCTGATCCAAGTCACATACAACACTTGCAAATTAAAACTGCACGCATAAAGGTTTCTTGTGTGTTTTAGTGTTTTTTTCTTAACTATGGCAGTTTGTTTATTTTCGTATTTTGTGTACTTTTCGGTTGTTATGGGTTTGGGTTTTCAGTATCCGTTGAATTAATTGCCTGGAAAGACGCATCGCCGAAATGATGCGTCGATTGGGACGTAAAAACTACGATAAATGTGACACAACGCTAGATTTATGTATAGGCTTATCGCTTATGGTGATGTGATATAAAGATTTAAACAAAGGCCTAAGATGGCAAACATACTATATATAAGCTTATAAGATACGGTCGGTTGCCAACGACATAGTTATATGATAGCGATAAGCCGTGGATGATGCAGTGTTTCCATTGTGTAGTATATTGTCTGCAGTTCAGCGGTTCGCCGTAAATAATCCGATCAGATAGCGGCGTGCCCTGAGGCTGGTGGACGGTGACGTATTATGGCGTATTAGCTACACATCGTCACTGGTAGCGGCGACATACTCATTTCTCAGCACTGAGTCGTTGTCTGATTTTTTTGACAGTCTCGTGACGTGTTTTATTGTCATGTCAGACTTCAAAAAAGTGTCACAAAGTGTACGATATCATTATTGTGCATTAGATGTGCTCGCCTCACCGCCTTATTCAGTGGCGGCGCTGCACTGCAGATTCTCTTTCACCGGCGCCACGCACTGTCCACCCCTACATCGCTAGGAGTAACGCCGACAGCTTCCCAGCGTGGAACTTGTTTCATTACTCAGCCCGTCACCAAGAGAGCTGCCTTGGCCTTGGCCTTGACTAAGTGACCTGCCGCCGTGCATCGATCCCGGCGACCTGTGCAGAGACGCCCGCCGCACAGTGCCGGCAAGCGGCGTTTCCAATTTGCCGGATTGCGTTTTATCGCCATCTGGATGACCGGCGCGCTCCAATTATCGACATTGGCGCGTTTTATAGTGTGCACCCGGGGCAAGAGAGATGCACGCCCGTGCGCATACGCGCCTCGGCGTGCGTGCGTGCGTGCGTATACGTCAGCCGTAAAACAACGCCGAATGATCTACGCTCCAACTCTGATTAAACGAGCGCCGCCGTCGCCTCCGGTCACTATTAACGCGCCTTGTCGTACTTTATCTAATCTCTAGTCTGTCGTCAGCGCCAGTCCTATACTCTGGACCGACTTCAGCCGGCGGCCACCAAACAGCGGAAATGACTTTCTTCTCATGCGCCGCTGTAGGAGATTTACGCTTCGCAGACATTAGGCGCACTTTTCGTCGTTCGCGCGGATTCAGCGACGATGGAAATATAGACGCCATGAGGCTTAGAGGGAACGCCATAAAACAATACGTTGCCATCACAACGCGAGTTTATACAAAGCTGATACAGCGCCCCATATCTGAACCACGCTTAGGGAAGGGCTACGCCAAAAGCTACAGTGTGAGCCTACTTGCATTTTTTCCTGCCAACTACAGCAAGATGCGCTTCTTAGCACTTATACTAGTTTGCTGAAAATTTTATCCCTTTACCTTGAAATTTACACCACGCCCATGGAAATACACGCCATAATAATATTATTCACTGAAAGTGATTTTGATAAAACTTGCGTTGACTTTACGAAGGAACAAGGAAGTATGAATGAAATGGTTGAGTTTAGCGTTTTACCCGACACATCACAGGCCATTTCAGAGACCAGTCTTACCAGGCAATCGACAAACAAAGTTTTAATACAGTTAATTGTTTCGTGTTGTCAAGTCGATGAACAGGTTGTTGTGTCGAATGTTTTAGATGAATATGACATGTGTGAAAAGAAAAGAAGCAGTGCAAGATAATGTCGATCATGCCATTCTCAGGCCAAAAACACTAACGGTATACAGCGACCAATATACGTTGTATAATTAATCTGTGCAGCCAAGTTTTAGTAAACCGCATATAAGCATTTTTGAGGATTTTGGGCTAAAATGTATCGATTGCATTCGATATGGCCTATTGCGACCGATGATGCTTTAAGTCAGTCAATATGTCTGTCACGCGGCTGTGCTGTGCAAAACTTGGCTGAACGGATCGAGGTCCTGTTCGGGGTGGAGATTTCTGGGGGTCTTGAGGACCAAGACTAATACACATTGTGATTATTGTGTTAGATGCGGGTCCCGATCCCCCTACGGCGAGGGGGATGGAAGTGGGGGAAAATTTTGTTCATTGCAAAGTATAGGAACACTGCTCGCCTCTTGCGTCAGAATCTTGGAACTTTCAGTACATGCTCAAATATGTCAGAACGTCTAAAGAACGTCTATTTCTATACTCTGCCTGTTTATTTGTCTATCACACATATAGTTTGTGCTACATTTCATCGAAAAATCCTTGCTTCTTCTTGATCATAAGCACGTCATCTGCCCGCATATGCAAACTTGAGTCGACGCGTAAACATTGGCATCGACGCCGGAGTTTTGTGTTCAAGCGAAGTGGCTGTAAAGCGCATTTAGTACCGGGGCAATAGCTGCTAAAACGGCTGAAACGCGTTCACTTTCATCCGGCTGATGATACCGGTACGTCGCGTCATCACTCACTCACACGTACGCCACATTAAATGCGCCGCAGTATAAGTCAGAGGCAACGAAAAGCTGGCACCTTAGGAAAGTTGACGTTTATGCTCGCCGGACTTCGACCACACACGTCGTAACGGGCCGGCTTGCTGATACGACGCAGGAAGGCAGGCAAGCACGCCTCGTTGCCGATGCCTGGCCGTCTGATGGCTGCCGTAACGTGCGATCTACGGCCCGTTAAGATGCGGCGCGGCGGGCGCCCAACTTGGCCGCGACGCCACGGCGTCGTGCGACGAGATTTCGTCTCGTCTCGGTCGGTGCGAGAATTTGCGCGACAATAAAAGATTATCAATGGCGCCGGGCGACAAGATGACGTCAGACTGGCCTGTGTTTGCTTGTAGGTCACACCTGCTTCTGTACGATAATGGATATTTACTGATATGCTGTATATATGTGGCTACGATATTGCTGCTGGCTGGCGTTTGTCCTGTGATGTCTGTAGGCCAGCGTAGTGTGTGACACAATCAGAATTTCGACGTTATCACAGAAAATAAGGATGACGAAGATGTTACAATGATGTGTGCAGACGACATTGTCCTGAGCAGGGACGTCATTTTACATTAACCTTATGGGGACAAACCCCTCCCTTCCCCTTTTCCCTTCTCCTTCCCTTCGCCCTCCTTTCCCCTCCCTTTCCCCTTTCTCCCTTTTCCCCACCTTCATTTTCTTCTTAACCCGCCGTGAAGCGGCTTTCCTCTTAATCCAGCTAGGGAGACTGGGAGAGCGCTGTAAGCTTCCCCCAGTGGGTCCCAGCGGAGCTCGGCCGCCAACCGATTTTGGTGCATTCGAAACCAAAATTAGCACATTCCGTGGACTGTATTCTGCTTCACTTTGACGAGGCAACAGAATAGAATATCTCATATTTCTGTTGCTATCCAGTGACCGTCAACAATACTGTCGCCAAATGTATAAAGTACAAGTCTCATACACAAAATGCAAACACTTGCACAAATGTTCAGAGGCAGAAAGACACAAAAGTGCAGCACAGTTAAAAAGAGGCCTACTGCTCCAGCAGTGTATAGATTACATGTTTGCCAAAGTTCTTGCTGCTGCTCAAGGCATCTCATCAGTCATATAACGCCATATCGTCAACCGTCAGCCGGGCCTGGATTTATCAGTGGGGTGGGGCAAGAGAGCTGCAGCCCGAAGCTCCTAAAGTTCAGAGGAGCCCCTAAGCAATGACGTAAACTTCTACAGCTCCATTAATTCAGCATATGAACCTATATAACAAAAATTTGGAAGACAAAAAAGTTACGCCAGTGAAGCGAGCAGAATTTTTTGCTACTGTGGCTTCAACTAGCCCACCTTGGCCTTGCTTGCCCCAACATATCGTCTATCCTTGGGCGACAGTTGCCCGCTGTCCTCCGCACATGACGCCCTGTTCCTGATTGTGTCAGTTCGTAAAGCGAAGTAGACTGCATTCAGTATATTGTGATTATTCAGTGTCAGTGCATCGTATTTTGGTCTGTTTAACAAACAAGCTCTGCCTTGTTGACTTAACGGATCGTAGGCTATATCGCCATCAGTATATGCGATGAAAACTTTCGTTTCCTTTCCTGGAAGCAGTGGACGACGTAACGACGTTATTTGTCTGGTGAGCACTGAAAAGGCTTATGCAGCACTGTGACGTGCGGAACGACGGTTGCTGTTAATTGATATGTGGGGCACCGGCATCCAATTTTGATAAGCATCAACGGGTAACAAGAGTCGCGTGAAAAAGTCGTTGCTACTCAGGGCTGTCGATGAATCATGCATCTCTGACGAACTGGCAGAGTTCTACACTTATCGATAGTACTTTCCTTCACGATTTCTTAATTCACAAGAGCTCAGCTACCGCCGAGATAGCGCGCGTCATCTTGGTCACTCACGATTACGTGACACAGAACGAACAAGCGGGATTGTGACGGCAATCGGTCTTTTATATCATAGGTGTTGTGGTTCTAGTGGCAACCGTCACGTCTGAGAACAGAGGACTGCGTTTCATGATTGGGGAATCGTATGAAGGAAGACAGTGAAAACTAAAGTAAATGGTTTGGCAGCAATGTTCTTGAATGAGGTGGACCTATAGGTTAACGTTGACACTGATATAGGTAAATACGTTGACGTGAATTCTATAAGAATAAATGAATACCGACTCGCTTATAAGCCGTGTTCGTTGGAAGGTCGTGTCGTGTTTGTCTGCTGGTGAGTTCTAGCGAGTGCGAGCCAACGGGTGGATGGTCACACGATATAGCTGCTAGAGTCTGAGCGAGTGCGAGCGAGTTCTAGCGAGTGCGCGAGAGTGCAAGAAAGTGCGAGTGAGTGTGCGCGAGTTTCAGGGAGTGAGAGCCAGTTTGAGCGAGTGACAGCGAATGCGAGCGAGTGTATGCGAGTGCGAGGGAGTGCGAGCGAGTTCTGGCGAGTTCGTTGCATCGTATCTCGCACCGTTTCCGAAATATCGCTGTGTATTTGACACGTTTTTGCCTTTGACATGGGCGTGCCTCTGCTTAATGCACTCGTTTGGGGCTAACTCTGAGAATATCGCCAGAAATTATATATCCTCAAAAACTACAGACTTGGTGCTACATTTTTGTCGCAGACAGTATGGGTCTAGCTTCAGCCGTTGTGGCGCAGTAGGCTCCGAAACCTACCGTTTTCGGCGGAAAACTGCCGAAGAACGGCCATAACGGGCCATAAAACCGTTCAATGTCATTCAAGGTCACCGATGTTGGTACCAGTGGAAAGCCCATATGCGACTTCGTATTAGTGAATAAATAAGTAAGTAAGTAAGAGTATTTCTATACGGCGCTGCTTGACTGCAGTCACATACAAACTTACATCGTATCTTGCATCGTTTTCAGGTTATTGGTCAAATTTATGTCTGATAGACTGGGTACACCTGTTTGGCACATATATGTGGGGGACCCATATACCTCCGACCACGAAATTTGGCTTGAAGAATTCTCAGGCATTAGGGCATCGTAGGGTACAAACGTATTTTGATGTCTTGAGTCGTTTTGGTGTGGCTCACTAGTGTGACTGGCGGACAGACGGAATTGCGATGGCTCAATTATGAATCTTGATAGGCTAGCCGAAAGGGAGCGGCGGCCATTTTGGCGGCCATCTTGGAAATCACCTTCACCCGCTACTTTTTTCACCCGAAAATGATTTCAATGGATTCCTTGGCCCCCAAAACCTAGGTAAAGACACCAAATTTATCACTCCAAGACAGATGTAGATGGAGTTATATTGGATGTAAGGGTGCGGCGGCCATCTTGGACGCCATCTTAAATTACACCTTTCTGCCCCACATCTGGAATGTTCACCTAAGTTTTTTTAATCTCCTATGGGTACCTATGGGTCCCCTACAAGGATCAAGAGTCAAAATTAGGGGACATATGATTGCACACAGGAACCCTCTCAAAGCCAGGACTAATAGCAGCATCTTACGACGCGCGCTAAAATGATGTATAATCATACATCTTTGAAGTATTTACATTTTCTGACACAGAACTGTACTCTACAAATTAGTATCAGTCTATACACGCTGGCTATTATGAACAAGTGGTCAAAGTAATTTGGCGAAAGTCGCATCGAATCCGGGTCCCCCGTCTTATATAGGCCTAGTGTTCCTTGGTTCCCTTAGAGTCTCTTAGAGTCTCCACCCCAAACAGTAGCACGATCCGGTCTACAGACAAACAGACAAACAGACAGACAGACTGACTGACTGACTGACTGACTGGCAGATACACCACACCACGGGAACTTCGGTAGCAGTGGTCCACATCGCATGCATTCGACGCGGCCTAATAATATCTCGCTTGCAAAACTAGCCTACTCTTTAAAGTTTAAGTTCGTGTAAGTTTTTGAAGCAAATATCGCAGTAAAATGAAAAATGTCAGTTTAGTCAATTTTAACGTTAGAATTCATATAGGCTGATTTAGCGAAGTTTGGTATGGTGATATTTTGTGCCGCGCCAATCAGTAGGCCTGTGAACTGTGAAGTGCGAACGCGACACTTTCAGTAGGTCTATGAGTATGGCAACAGCAGCTGCTAGAATGACGCAGTGAGAGTAACGCAGCAACTGAGGGCGCTTGAAAGTGTTTACAGAAGATGTCTTTGAAACTGCATTTCGATTTCCATTATGATATACACAACAACACAATCTATACGTCAACTTCAAAGTTTTTTTCTGTATCAACTTTTGTTTGCGAAAATCAGTCACACGTGTAGAAAAAAGGAACTAGCTGCGATAGCCGGTTGGTTGTCCTGTGAAAAAGGTGGCCAGATGTGAATATGTATAGCAGCCATAATATTTCATCAGAGCATTTCGCGGCAAGCATTAAGCCGAACAATGCATCCACGAACTCAGGTTCAATGCACTGTCCACTATATGGCGTCTTTCCAGGCATCCAGGTGTCGGATTATTTTTACAATCTGCTTACATGGTGGCGGCGAAGATTAATCATACCCGTCATGCCAAAATTGAGAAGAAATATGCAAAAGTCTCTTGGATCTTACAAATGTACAACTTAGATGCATTTCATGACTGCACTAGCCATTCTGCCCGTCCAGCTGGGCAGTATCCCCGCTCTATACCTCGCCCACCCCACGCCATCTTGCTGCCCGGTCAAAGAATACACGCTACCTGCTCGCACCGCGGTGTATCACGCTTCCAGCCGCGAGGCCAACTTGTAGCTAATGCTGCCCAAGGCTATAGGCCCGCTAGGGCTGCCAAGTTGCCCACACCTTGCTAAACGATGTAGTGGAAAACAAAAAGTGTAAATTTTCTGGCTCCCTACCCACGACCCCAATTTTTTGTGTGGTTGCAACCACTTCCTGGGCGCTCTAGAGCTACCCTGAAAATTTGGATGCAATCGCCCTACCCGTTTCCGAGTTATGAGCGAACAGACAGACACATATACACATATACACATATAGCGCCTTGTACATAAGACTATTGAATCAGCAACGACAACAAATAGCCTATAATGCCAGGGAATTATCGATCTGTAAATGATCAAAAATGAAGACACTTGAAATATTAAAAACAGAAATTTAAAAAGTAACGGAAATTAATGTACAAATGTTTAGGCCTATAAACTGTTAGCATACATACATGTTAAATGCGGCATAAGTGGCTTTGATAGCCTGATAGACCACTAACCAGTTGAAGCATGGATAAGGCAACAAGAACAACAGTTTGTACTTATTGCGAAAATGTCTCAGAGAAAACGTCACGAGTGCTTTGCAAATAAACAGCCAGAAGTTTCATAGGCGGTAAATAACAGTCATATAAAACAGCCCGAGGTATTGCTATTCTGAGAAATGTCGGTCAATATGCTGGTGGCAAAGCGCTAGTTGTGAACGTCAACTGACGCCAGTCGGTGCTGGCCACGTTCGACAGAGACGGACGGCGGCGCCCGAGGCTGCTGCTGCTGCTTCTGAGGCTGCAGCGATGTAGCGACGCCTTCGAGTCGACTCGATGAGCTTCGTGCAGCAAACAGAGACGCTAGCCGGCCGGCTGGGAGGGTTATATGGTCGTCGATCTGCCGAATGTCTGAGTTTGTTAGTCCCTTGTCATGACGTCACGAGACCCGCGTCTGACATCCACAGCAGCAGCAGCAGCGGCGGGGCATGCCCGACGACAACATTGCAGTCGACGTATAGCGAGCGACTTCATATAACCTTTGGCTCGATGCTACAAATTTGATCAACTAAATTCGTGATGATTGTTAACTACGACAATAGTTCACGGTGTTCTAACTGTTTTCTTGGACGTTACTTAATAATTTTTAGCCAGCTGCAATATCGAATTATAGTCATGTACGAACACTATGACATTATTTCAATCTTCCAGTTTTTTAAATCACAAAAGTAAGATGCATTTAGTTCATGAAGATGATCAGAATGATAACTTTATACATTGTATGTAAATTAACTGTCTTCACTATAAAAAATATGAACTTAAAAGAGTTAGTTTGGCAGTTTATTTTTATTTTGGCAACATTTGTGATACGTTGAACTCTCTATTGATGACGAACAAAAAAACGCAACAGTTTAACGTGCACCGACTCCACAACTATTTGGACGTCATTTTCATTTTCCGCCGTCGCTCCGAGGCTATGATCAAAGGCTTGCCGGATCGTCTTCTCTCGGTACTGGTGCGACAGCGGAGCAGAGCGGCCGTCCCAACCAGGCCGCCAGTGGGTCGGTTTCGGTGGTATGTGCGCCAGCCGTCCGGCCAGCCGCTAACCCTGAGTCCATCGATCCTCGTTAAACTGGAGTCGGCGCGGCACCGGTGTCGCGCCCCGTAGTCAAGACGTACAACGAGCAATCATAGTGACCGAGCGAGCGAGCGACCACCGGCAATGCAATGCCATCTGCGTCAATAATTCACGCCGAATTCTGTCGTGATAAGCGCGCGCGTCCGATGTCAGCGCCAGCAGCTGAACGAAGTCTACCAGTCCATCTGTCCTACTCTGCCGTATCTGTCTTTCTCGTCGCCCGCACGTATCGTTTGTTTATAACACTCAGTCGTCTTGGATGCCGCCGAACGGCAATTGATATCTGCGTCGTCGCAGCTGCGTCCTCTCAGCGTGTCGGCGTAACGGCCCCACCGACGATGACCGTAATGCCGGTGGCCGTGCAGGGTGGCCTCGCTCGCTCAGCTGTCGGTGACCGCCAGGCCCGGCCACTGTCTGTTGTGCCAAACGACCGTTTTATATCTGACTTTTGTGCGCACTGGAGCAGCTCGCAGTGCGCTTTAGCCACGTCGGCTTCTCGCTGTTTTACGTCATTCGAGTCACAACTAGCACGTGGAGTCGGAGCGCTGGAGGCGATGAAAGAAAGCGATGTCGATGTATGTGAAACACAACTCTGATGCACAATAACTTGCCAAATGCCGCGCCATGTATTTTTGTACTTTGACCAACACTATCCGGCGACGTTTCTTGTGATTTTGATGTCATTTGCAAGTGTCCATAGTTACTCAATTACTTAAAATCTGCCAAGTATACACAACCTTTCCTTTTTTGTTTCTTCTTTCCCTTTTTCTTTTCGATCCCTTTCTGTTTTGAGGCCTCGGATACATCTGTTTTATTATCTGTCAAAATAAATGATACAAAATGTCGCGCGCTCGCACACTCTCTGTGCGTCAACTGAACCTTCTGTTTCAATTTATTTTCTTACTACTTACATATGTAGTCTTGATTCAACATGCGTAATATTTTTACAAAGCACTTTGTAAATACCTATATGCCACTTCACCGTCTGTACTGTCTTTTTAGCCGAACGGCGGTAGGACATGGCCAAGGTGTCGTTCCGCTGCGCCACCGGACTTTCTGTTCCGACCGCTGTCGACAGCGCCGGACGACGACGACGACAACGACAACTGCAATCGTTGTACTACTACAACAACATATGACATGAAGGCTAGTTACAGCAACCAGCGTCAGTTGCCCACAACTAATCTCTGTCATCATTTTCCGGCGGAGTATCAGACCTTCTGGTCTACGCTGTCGCAGTAGCCACGTCAACTATACTGTCGCTTATATACGTCTCTGTCTGTGAATGAGACACTGAATAATACTATGACATTGCAATGTACATGAGTGACAATTCATTCAGTGACGTTTGTGATGCCAATTTCAATAAAACTTGCTGATAAGTGATAAGTTACAACGTTACAATGCGTGTCGTGCCGATTGAACGTAGCGCAATATCTGTATTGCATTATATGCATGTTTAACGTCATCAAGTGGTATCGGGAATTCGACAGAGTTACCAGTTGCTTTCTACGGACGCTATGGACTGAGTCATAGGGCGAGCTGTAGGTGCATCAGGCTAAAACAAAGTCTACGAATGAAAAATCTTATTACTTTAGGCTATTTTTATTCAGTAGGAAGTCATTTTTATTTACTTTTAGTTTTACTTTTGCAATTTATTTTATTGTTAGCTTTATTTTATGTACATAACTTAGCCAAACTGTATGTAAATGTAATTTTAACAAACACATTTTGAAATTGTGTCAAAACCAGCAGCTATCTGTGTAGGTGTACCATGTTGTCTAACGAATACTGTCTGGTTCGCTTGTACGATGTCGATAATCTAAATATTGCCACAATTATCATTTCTTTTCGTACGTTACAGTTAGCGTTCTATCCACTTATGCCAGAAAGTCAGAAGCTACCGAATTCTTCGCAATTGCCACATAATGAAGCGCGTGATGAAGTGTTTGCTAATCACTCAAAGCAAAAGTAATCGTTTTCATTTTCAGTTAACACTCGAACACATACGGGTATGTTGGCGTTAGCCAATTCTGGATGTAAAAAACCCAGAGTTTCTGTGAGAATTTATTTAGCCTATTTAAAGAGGTCAGCAGATAGTTATCTACACTGTGTCATATAAATTTATGTACCTGATGGAGATGTTGTCCGTGCAAATTCGTGATGACGTTGCGTTCATCCATTTGTGTCTCCTGATTTTGATACTTTAACCGTTTGACGTAGAATGTTTATCGTTTTTGTCTAGGGATTGCAGTAAGAACCGCACTGTTCTGACATTTGGGTCATACATCTTATCCACGCCAACAACTGTGAAATATTGTTACGAAAATATGGTTTTACGTACATGTATCATTTGTTCACGTGATACTAATCGGATGGGATAGATTAAAACTGTCGATCAGATCTTACACAGAAACACGGTCAGCGCAGTGTGTGCGGGAGCGCTGTCTTTTTTGAAGATAAAGAACTCTCCCGACACGTCACGCATCACTGGCAGACGGTAGTATGCATCATTGACCTTTGTCCCTGGATTAACAAAGTTCAGATTCGTACATAGCCCAGCTTCGAGATACCGGCCGACACCAGCACCAACTGAGTAAATGTTGTTCATGTGCATAGCAGACTTTCAGCTGCGACTTGCTTCTTCTTGGCAGTTGCTGGAACATACAGATGGTCATTTTGTGGTTCGGGGTCGCCACGGTGAACACTTTTTCATCGGTAAACCAGATAAAGTTTACTTTCTCGTGCTGGAATATCTTCAGCAGCTTTCTGGCCAGTGATGGCGCTAGGACTCACTCCGACGGGAGGGCTGCATATCCCGACGGGGGAGGGGGGCTCACCAGTTTACAGCATATATGCCATAAAGTGGTCAGCTGAGCGCGCACTGCTCTCAGTATCAATACAACGTTATTGCGTCTTTGCGTCTGCTTTGTATTGAGGATTAATTTGCAATTGAAGTTTTCCTGTTTCCGTTGATGAGCTGCACTTTGCATTTTACTATAATAGCATACAAATTGCAATGGTGTAGACTGTAGATGGCTTTCTTGAGTTGATTTTGTTTTTATCACCTATAGCTATTTGTCATGTTTTTGTTTGTTTATTCTGTTTCATCACCATGTAACTCGTGTTAAATGTGACTGACTGATTGTTGTGTACAATTATAAATGACAAAATTAACACAATCAATACTGTAGGTCTAATGCCTAACAACGATGGCGCTTGATTGCGTAATTAGGCTGCATCGAATGCATGAGATGCAGACTATTGTTACCGATGTGCGCGGTGTCTGTCTGTCAGTCTGTCCGTCTGTCACGCGGCGCGTGCAGTGTGTGCGGGGTCTTTCGGTGCAGCCTTTGCCAAATTACTTTGAACTCTTATTATTGTTTGCGACGGGCAGCCAATTTATGTATGACGTGGCGACGGCGTTCGCCAGTCAGTGGTCACGGTCACGGTTCAGCTGCTGCGTCTGCGTGGAAGGAACTCAGACACACACAACAGATGGCTGACTGATGTATGGAGCTGCTGGTAAACGAGCGGCAACAGTAAACAATAACTTGCTGCTGTCGCCGTGTCGAACCTCCGCATCAAAACCTGAAATCTGCAAATCACGCTTTATGCGGACTTTATGCCAACTGTTTATGCGCTGCTGGCGGTGTCGCGTCGCGCACCTGCCGCCGACACTATAAAGCACTAATGTCGCTCGTAGAAGCCATGTTCAGCGCCTCTACAGCCTCCATTTCCGCCATCGCGATAAACTAGGCCCCCATGCATCGTTAACTGCATCGTCAGTCGTTTCGCTCTCCCTACCCGTGTACAAAATTTCAAGCATGTTCCTTTCTGCCACGTATATTAAATCACGCACAGTGCCTAGTTGCCGGCGCACACGCAGAATTGAAATTAAGTATGCCATCAAAATAGTGATTTTATCACAACAGTTGCAATACGATACCCAGTAGATTTGCGTAGCACTATAGACGCCAAAAGAGCCTAGGTGTACTGTGGTGAAGCCAGATTTTGCAGTGCTTCGAAACGTTTGGTAGAAATATTTAACAAAATCAAAGTAATTTGGCGAAGGCCGCATCATATGCCAGCAATGTTTCTATACTTTACCGTAGGCAAAATTTCTCATTTCTCCTTTTTTCGCCATAGGGGGATCGAGACCCCCGTCCAGTACAATGTTCCTTGAAACCCCAAAAGTCTTCACCCCAAACAGGACTTCGATCCGTTTACCCGTTTTTGCAGGGCGCAGACAGACAACTCACATGACACTCCACGGGAACATTAGTCCACATCTCATGACATTCGATGCAGCCGAAAAAGAATTTATGGGAAAAGTGTAAAGGTATGTCTAGAGACCGTTCTTAAAACAAGTCGACAGAGCTGGCTGTAGCACACATGTCCGTGATAGCTGTCATTCTGCTAAGCGCAGTAGCTATCGAAGCATAGCTGTGCAATAGGATCCGCGTTTCTCTTCACAGCCACTGCAGCCGCTCCGTGCCTAATGAACGCTGCTGCCAAAGGTGTTGGGTTGTTTATGCACTGACGTCATGGTTAATAGGTACGTTCGTGCCAGCTTCATCGATCGACGTGTGATTGATTGGCAAGCGACAAGACTACAAACTACGCGTAAACATTTCAAGACAATAACGTGAGCCGCACTACTGCCGTCGCTGACATGCAGTAAAACTTATCGCTAAGATCACTTGTTTTTCAATTTGTCCCAAACGCACGCGGCTTTCAGTGCTCACGTATGCATTAAGTACTTTAAAATAGATTAAAATTTAAGAAATTATAAGATGCTCGCAGATATTTTAATAATGTCGTGGGCGGATTGAAAAACCGTATGTCGTCACGTCAAAAATAGTGCAGACACACAACATACACACATGTATATATTGCAGCTGACGGAGGACATTCATATCGAATAAAAGTGTTGGCATTATATATGAATGTCTTCCGTCGGCTGCAATGCGGGCCTGCAGTTTGCGACATTCACTGGTTTCACTGTCAATCAGTCGTTGATCAAGAATGTCTCACTCCTCATCCTCGACGCGCTGGTGCAGCTTTTCCATATCATTTCAGCGTCAAGAGGTGATGCGACGAGCAAATTGAGATTATCGGAAAAATATTAATATTGGGTTAATCATATAATACTCAAAAGTTAATCTTGTTTAAACAAAAGAACTGTTATTTAATATTAATCATTAGTAACTTAATTAATTACTAATTAATTATTAACATTAATCATATAGCCTACATTAGCTCTACTGGGCGCTTACAATGGGTCTAATCCGTCGCTTGTTTAGGCTTCATTGACGTAACGATGAAGGTAAAGGACACGTGATAGCGCTCAAATGTGGCACGCGTTGTCAAGGGATCATACAGTTTTACCTGCCACCCACTCGTTTGTCCATGAACGGAACGAACCATACCTGCCTTTGCCTTCCCATCCGAAGATCGCCCTCGTTTACCTACCTCGAAGGCACCACTATTGTGAGTAAACACTAAACAGTCTGCCCGGAATCGTTACATGACAGCTATTGCAGTTGTTAGTTATTAGTTGTCAGTCAAACCGTCACACCTCACTGGACAATGGAGCGCAGAAGCCATGACCGTCGAACTTACGACCTCTCAGGCTGCGAGCCACGACGCTAACCACTGAGACACCGAGTCATCCAAAGTACATTGTCGATTTTTTTTATTGCAGTAGATTAACGTTTGTGGAAAATATGACAAAAATACGAAATTGTTGTTTTTTTTTCTGAAACATTCTGAATAACTAAATTGGTGCACCGGTTTAGTGGTCTTTGGTTGTATACGAGCTAGAATACCTGTCGTTACAGCGTCGCAACAGTTTATCTGCGACAGCACATGTTTTTCCTTCGAAGTTGAAACGACACAATCCAAATACATCTTCTAAAACATAGGCTCCTATAACAAAACTAAAAACTCTAAAGGGCACTTGCACACATGTAGAGTTAATACGAGAGGACGCCCACCCAAAACTTTACGTTTTTTTTGGGGGGGGAGGGGCGAAAAGTCTAAGCTATTTGGTTATTTCCACACACACGTTCTCCAGAATTACGCACAGTTAGTTGACGACAGTGACAAGCGGGTAAGTTTGTCGTTTCTGGCTTTCCGTTTTATAGTTCGTTGTCCAGCAATTCGAACAAATTCGATCGACATGCCACTTGCCAACAGGATTGTTTTTCCTCTACGAAGCTTCATTCAACTCGGTTCACGTGCAAAGCCTACTGTTTACGGTTATTTGCTTGTCGCTATGATGGCGGTGGCACTCAGTGGCTGCACTGTGTTGGCAGTGAAGCCAACTGGCGGATTAAAAATTCATTCACGGGGCCGCTTGAGCAACAAGATGCAATCATTGCTCCTCTGCTACAGTATCCGGAAAGGTCCGCAGTTTTGAGGAGCCCGAATTTGTGAAAGTACTAAAACCAAGCTGGGATACCGATCAATCTCAATTTACGACAAGGAGCCGGTGGCCACATAAACTGTCGGCAGTAGCTCAAGATAACGTGACATAGAAAAAAACGAAATGCGTAAAACTGAAAACCAAATAACTTTCAATCCAATAAGACAACTAACTAAATATTAAACACCAGTTTAAATTATACATCGTGGTCGAAAAACTGTCCATATTTTTGGTTCTACTGTAGTTTCTACAAGCATTTACCGATTTCCATAAAATTGACACAGTAATCTGAAGAAACTCGCAACACAACAACTGTTGATAGGTCAATTTCACCTGCATAATGTTGCTACACTACCTTAATTAATTAAATTAATTTGTGGTTTTGGGACCATTCTGGTCAATTTGCTCTGGCAATAGAGCTGTTAAATCGACTTCGAAACTTCATGACAAAATACGAGCAATGAAAGACTGGTCTAAGACAATGCTTGGTTGACACTTGGAGTGGCTTCTCGCAAAGCATTGTGGACGATGCCATTGATGAATGGCGTAAGAAACTTCAGGCCTGAGTGGATGAAAAGGGAGGCCATTTTGAACACTTGCTGTAATACTAGGACCCAACTGTGCAGAACAACTGGACATTTTTTCGTTTGTGCAACGATAATGTGTAACTTTGGTTGTTAAAGTCACTATTGTGCAGTTCATATATTTCCCACGGTACAGTGACAACAGAATGTAGATGAGGTAAACAAATGAATATTTATTATGTTGCAAATTTATTCAATATACTATGTGCCAAATATTGTAGAAATCGGCCAACGTTTGTTGAAACGACGGTAGAACAAAAATGTGGACATTTTTGGACCACGGTGTATATCGGCTTTATTTCACCAAAACGGTAGCACAGTGCAAAAAAGAAAACCACACGTATTCCTGTCTGGAGCTACATTTAAGTGCCAGGAGTGATGCAAGCAGATTCGCAAAGATGAATTCGACGCCAGAATTCGCTTTCTCATTTAGATATAAATAAATCTTAAAGTGTTTTACCAGCAGTTAAGTGTTCGAAAGGTAGAAGGAAAAGCTAATGACGAGGCAACCCCATCACAGAAGCGCTCATGTACGGCACACTCGTTGTCAAGGGATCACGCAGTTTTACCTGCTACACACGTTTATCCATGAATTGAATGAACCCTGCCTAAGCTGGTCCCTCATTTACCGACCCCGGAGAGATGGAAGGCTGAGTTGGCCTAGGCCTAGGCACCACAGCTGTGAATAAACAGTCTAACCAGGACCGTTACTTGGCGAATCGCAACTGTTGGCTATTCAAAGCGTCACACCTCACTGGGCAAGTAAGTGTACTAAGCTATCCCACAGTTGCTACCTGAAAGTACGGTGGTCACGTTCTGACTCCAGCAAGTTTGACACAACACCAACAAACTACGGCTGAACCGAAGTGCACTGTGAATAGACAAGATGCAATCATTGCTACTGTAATTCGGAAAGAGTTTTTGTCATATCGCTTACGAAACCGTCTGATTCTAGTAAAATTTGGCAGGTAGTATTCTGAATAAATTTGCTGCACAGCGGCTTACACTTTTCCGCCTCACCTACCGAGTTAAACTCAAAGTTGTGTTTCATGTCCGTTGAATGGTAATAAAATGCCGTAAAATCGTTTCTTTAAATTCGAAGCTTTCACGTAACAATAAAAATAAAGTAAGTTAAATTTTAATGTTACTTAATTTAAAATAATGGTTGTTATGGGCTGTATCCATAATAAATGTTTTATGCTACAGCTGACGATCAAGATTGTGAACGTTAACTCCATAATCATCTGTTGGCAGAACTGAGTCAAAAATTAGCGGAAAAACCTTGATCAAGAACTTTGTGCTGTAAAAGACCAAAGCAGTCTTCTTCTCCCAAAACAGTTGCAATCAAACTGTTATAGCAGAAACGGTGTTGATAAACTGATAATATGCTACCGTGTTTTAAATAGCATCCAGTTAAAAGAACTGGATTTACGACATTCCATTTCCATTAACATAAAAACACGAATTTTTGTTTCGCACGGTAGTGTAGAGACATTATTTAGGTGAGGTAACGTGTACATTTCTGTGTTGCAAATTTATTCAGGATACTATCTATTAAATTTAATCAGAATCTAGTGAGTGCCTTAGAAGACATGACAAAAACATTTTGGCTCACTTTTTTCTGAATTACAGTGTGTGTTGATGGAAACAGTCCCGACACTGCGCTAAAGCCAAGAGAACGATTCAGTGTAGGCCTAGAAGTTAGTTGTTGAACATTGGATCAGTGCAGTTCTACAGCAGTTCTGTATTGCCAAAGAAAGGTTATTTAATCTACTTCTTGGAGTAATTTTTGAAACTGATCTATTAAATGTGTGATGGTGATTATTTACATAAACGTCTCGAGAAAACGTCTAGCAAAGATACTCGTTAGATATTATTTATATGGGCATACAGCTGCAGCGAACAGATGTGAAGCCGTGCCAACGGTTATTGCCAGCACCAGCAGCCATTGCAGTCACGCTCCGGTGAATAATCAAACACTGTTCAGTTGCCAGTTTGCGCCGATCACCGTCGTGTTGCTAAGTATGCGTATGCGCAAAGCAACAAGTAGGGTCGACTGATGTGAGTCAAAAATCATCGGCCGTTCTGTGTTTTACGCACATCTGTCGATCATAATGGTGTTACACTACATGCTCGTCGGAATATCGCCAACATCATGATAGTGCGATGCTAGGACTTTTAATTGTCGGCGCCACGTCAGGGTAGCGTCGCAAAATACGTCACTGATTCGTTACATTTACCAGGTAAGTCAAAAAGTAAACTCATAGAGTAATTGGTTTTAACTCTGTCAAACATTAACCAATTTTTAAAATTTCTCCACTGTTGGAAATAGTGTAAAATTTACAACAAAAATTTTCGTAGTATTTCTAACCACACCTAAAGTATGTTGCTGCACTACCTTGGGAAGTGAAAATCGTATCATATGCGACAAAAAATGAAATACTCCAAGTCGTATAGTTAAATAGATATTAATAATGACAAAAATTGTCCAGGTGTCCATATTAATTTTGCTCTAGGATGTGCACGCCAATCGTCAACACAATTGCCAATGAAGCGGTGGTCCATATCATGCCAAAGATTTAGCAAGTGTAAAAGTGTATCACTTCGACAATGTTGTGCACCTGCGACTAACAAAGTCGCTGCTTGACGACATCCCACCTCTTGTAGTACACTAGATTGAGACCGGGGCTGTTCGGCAATCACAGATCTGGATAAATGAATGAGGTATTGCCTGCCCAAGAAGTAGTGTCGCATGCTAAATGTGCAAGGGCGCTGTGAACATTTAGACCTACTTACGTAACACAGCCTGCTATTTAAAACAATATTCAACAGGAACCATAGACTGAAGGAAATAATAAATGCATTTATTTTGCTTGCATTCTCTTCCAGATTTGCAGCCGAGTTGAACTTTGTAACTTCCCAAGGTAGTTTAGCCACAAGGGCCTATGTAAAGTGCGGCGGAAATTGTTGTAAGACTTTCGTTGTAGATGTTACTTTCGAGTAAGAATTTTGAAAATCGGTTAAGGTTTGACAAAGACTGATTACTCTCTGGGGTTATTTGTGACTCACCCGTATGCACAACATGCTAACGTTTTAAAGTTTTAAAGTCTGTCTAGACTGGGGCAATTTGGCACAATACATCGTGTCCTAGTAAAAGTCTAATTAAAATAATAATAATAATAATAAATAATAATAATCGTGTTTCCTAACAGAGTAAACAAAGCTTACGTAACGCGTTAACTACCTGTCGGCGGTTGAGCCTGCACACACGCTTGAAAACATCAATGATATCCCAGTGTAATGCGCTGTATAACTTGGTAGACATTGCTGTCATTGTGGCGTCACGTCCACAACATGTTTGTTAGGCTCTTCATTTACTTTTTTCACACTAAACGACGTACTGGTAACAAAGTTGTGATAGTGTTCGTTAACTGCGTTTACAATTTTAATCGTTTTCTGATGTCATAGCTTAACTTACACACAAAGCTTTATTCACCAAAGATGGTAATACAAATATAACAAAAAAAATAAATATATACATATAACATAACTACAATATCATCCTCTCACAATGAACAAATTGTAACACACAATAAATTTTCTGCGCCTTAGCATATTTACATAGAAATGTATTTGTCCTTGTCCTTTTTGTTACACAATAAAATACAGAGTCACAATTAAAGTAAAATTGGCAATCATTAATTACATCTTTAGATCTAGTGTTAATTTTTTTTGCAAAACAAGTGTTAACCACAAACTGCAAGGAAGCAATATGATATTTTTCTCATAGGACAAGCCTCAGTACCATAGAGCAATAATGCTAAACATTTCTTTTTGAACAACTCAATAATCACTTCATCACTAGCTATCCTACTAACCTTACCAAATATAGCATTAAAGCAGCGATAGACAGCTTGCTTAGAATGT
>Ga0126335_1000439_pt1 | contig 19923 bp, 11 predicted proteins | sample OlaspJWI45metaG_FD_108409 | JGI IMG/M metagenome (GOLD analysis project Ga0126335, IMG submission 108409) | Marine gutless worms symbiont microbial communities from Oahu, Hawaii - Olavius sp. 1 OAHU.JWI-45 metaG | ecosystem: Host-associated > Annelida > Digestive system > Unclassified | place... | reverse complement strand
TGGAATAGTCTCTCAAACCATGTAGTTTCTGCTGATACTGTTAACTGTTTTAAAAACCGCTTAGATAAATTCTGGTCTAACCAAGAGGTATTGTATAACCACAAGGCAGATCTCCATGGCACTAGTAACCGCAGTATATTAGATTAGTAATTTTTGTGATTTTAAAGTTTTAGCCGAACATTTATTTCTCAGATACAGAGGCTGTCAAGGCCTGCATCTGTTTCCTCTATGTGATGTGATGATGATGTGATGTATGACGGTAAAACAGTTTGCTAGCATTTTATGGCCGAATACTGTTAGCTTATGTAATCACGCGCATTACATGTGTTTAATTGTACGCAATTCTTTTACGAATCAACGAATCGTTATTCAAGTTGCAATGCCTATAAGATAAAACAGGTGAGAAAAACAAGACTCGACCTACGTGTGTTGGTGCAAACATGACAGGCCACCCACAAACTTTCCTGTGATAACTAATGCCCTCCTCAGAGTTGGCGTCAAACGTCGCGGGCGGGTCGTTGTGAGCACCCTTCGCGCAACTTTTTTTTCCACTCTGCCGCTGCCGCGCAATAATACAACAGGTGCTTCTCGCTGAACTGGCCGATTATAATCACTACGCTGCGAATATAGTCGCGGTTAATTATTATAACCCCGCTATTCATAGCAGTACCTACCGCCTGCTGTTACAACTGTTCAGCAGCGCCATTTGCGTGTTTTGTGTTCTGTGTGAACAGGCGGGAACTACATCGCGCAGGGCGGAAGGCTACGGGCGTGAGACGGCCGACTGCAAACAAGGGTCGCATGTCGATTCACACGGTGTCAATAAGCGCGCGAGTCGCTCAGCTGTGTCTGTGTGTGTTCCGTTGATGATGGTACTCATTATGGATATCACGCGCTTCGCTGACCGTAAAATGCGATTAATGGTATTCGCACTGATTTTTACAACCCTCGGTAAGTACTGTCACGTCTTTTAGTCGCTTGCATGCTTTGCTTTCGCCCGCACTGTTTAACGAGTATAGGCCTACTGATTGTCGTCTCAGCTGGCAGGGCTATAGGCCTGCTGTGTGATTTGTTTGTTTGTCTCTAGTATTGACAGTCCTAGTTCTAGAGAACGATGGTTACGGATCATTTATCTGACTTTCTTCGGGGCTTGAGAGTACGATATATCGTTATCGTATGAGTTTACACGCTTGTAAAAAAGTGTTGACGTAGATGTTGATGCAAGAAGTCCAATCAAATCACTTTTATGCAAAATATTGGAGGAACGTCACTATGGAAGTTTCATTCACTGATTCATATAATTTTTCAGAAAAGCAATGCATAAAACAGTAAAATGGCAATAGGCCTACATCAAACTGGTCTAAAAGGCTGAGGGCGCGTAATCGTTATAGCTAACCTGCGTTGTGTAAAAGCTGCAGCAGAAATAAGATAATCTAGGATTTGAATGTTTATGAAAATGAAAATTTTAAAATGATGCGGTTCTGTCAGGTTATCTTGTGCTTAATACTGCATGATCAAAGATGATGGTTACGACTTAGGCCTACTGATGTTGCCGGCGCTGTTTGCTGAGAACAGAACGCATTAAGAATTCATAACTATTCATTAGTCTCAACGCAGCCTGTAATTTACTTAGATTAGTTCCTTTCAGGCACTTTATATGGAAGCAGGAATTAGCGCTGTCGGATATTGTTTTATGCTCTTGCCTTATTCGTCGCGATTAGAAGAGGGTGGAGCGAAACAGATTGAGATAATTATCAAGCTTAGGCCTATATTATGACTTAGAAAAAGAAGTGGACTGCGCAAGTCTGTATCTCTGTATTTTGATTTGTCGAGGCAGAGTTGCCAAACATCTGTTTAACGGTTAAGCTTATTTATTCTAAGAGGCAGGGAAGTTCAGTGTTCGAAGTTCACACCATTCCTGACGATCCCGTTCCATGGGCAGGCAGTACAGGATATTGGCATGCCGGCAGAGGTTGAAAGGAATGACTATCATTAGTTTGAGTCAGTAGCTGTACTCGCGGTCACTTCTCGGGAGAGACTTCCGTTCGACATTCGTCGTCTTCGTTGTCGTCAATCGATCATGACGCCTGCCTGACCTGCTGCGACCACGACCAAGAACGACGGCTGAGCCACCCACTGCCTTCCTCCCTCGCCGTCCCGCCCTGCCGCCCACGTCCCGGCGAGCAACTCGACTGTGGGCCGTGCGTCTTGCAGAAAGCCAAAAGAAGCTAAATCAACTGTCACTGCTTGAATAGACTCACGACGACTATACTACCACCACTGTTCCGCCTCTCTCGTACCGAGGGTCTTTATTTCAACCACTGCAGTGCCTGGATGCTTCGCTGTCTCTTAACCTTCAGACCACACCTATACAGTGAATACTGCTTAGCAGAGTTTAATGGCTCGCTCGACAATTAGCCTATAATAGTACATTTCAGACATGAATCTTTTAAACAATCTATTTCACTGGCTCTAATAACCAAAGTTTTAAACTCACAGTGCAACGAATAGAAAATAAACGAAAGATGCAAAAATAGCCATAAGACAAACTTGCCCCATTGCGCAAAAAACCCGTACGCCCAGTAGAGCGTCAGCCGAAAGTTGAATTACGGTAATAGGCTCTTCGTGATACCGCGTTTACGTTTTTGTTTTAAAGTTTTGATATAAAATTTTTTAAAAGACGGATACATGATTTGATTTGATTTCTGCATCGTCATATTGTGTACTGTGTAGTACTTTGTCCGTTGGTTTGTTTGCTGTGGACACAGTTTATATTAATCATCTGTATTAATTGGTCTTACATTATTGGTTGACGTTTTACGTAGAAATCTTGAGTGTAAGATGTTGCTCCAATGTAAGCCGGGTTTTCAGCCGTTTGCTACTCCAGTGTGCGTGAAAACTGATTTATGCGGAATTGTTTAACTGTTTCCGTACGTCAGATCGTACTCACAAGGTGTCTGCGGATTGTTGACATTTTCAAGACCATTCACACTGCTAAGCCTACCTGCATAGCAACCCTAATTCTACTAATGAAGCTCAATCTTCACTCCCATGCCAACAACCATACCTTCATTATCTCGTTCGCCATGACCCCTGGCTTAACGCTGACGGCGTGTTAGATGAACTTGCACTTAAAGGTCCTGAGAACGAACTGCCCCATTAGTCACTCATAATCGTATCTGCGATCTGGTTTACGGAAACCGTTGTGCACACGCGCATGCGCTGTTGCATAAATGATGCCGTTGGCACGTTACCGTTGCTTGTCTGTGGATGTGTGCTTGACCACATTACAGTGGTTGATAACGATCGCACTGGAGTCGGCGCAGATGAAAATCCTCCGAATACGACTCCTGCTCACAAGTTACCGGAAGGTATAGTGATATGTAGCTACAATGCGTCTGGCCACCCAGTTTGGTCTGTTTTAGACCGTTTGTGGGTTTACTTAGGAGCCCAACTCCAGAGTTGTCTGTCAGTGGGGAATTTTTTCAGGCTGCATTATAGTTTATCGGATATACATTTATCTAATTCGGTTTGCTGCCACACGCATAGCGGCGTGGTCATGCGTTCAGGCGCATCTGTTCTGTTGTGTGTTCTGCCTGTCTGTTTTGGCTGTAACTTGCGATTAAGTAATTAAGTAAACTTTATTCATTGAGACAAACGCACACTGACAGACAGACAGACACGGAGACAGACAGACAGACAAATATGCCTTCACATAAAAACTTAGTTATTTCTTATACAGGTTTATCTTTTGATATCTAGGTGAAATTCGCGTATCAAGATTATGGGGTCAAGGTCGTGTCAGCTCGCGGGTGGTCTGCCTGTTATGGAAAGTCTTTCTTATTTAGCCTTTGTTGAGCTGTTTCGATCAACGTAGTTGCTTTTCGTCGGGCTTCGTTAGTACTGCAGGGATGGGATGGCTGATAAGTTTGCAGTTACATGCTGACTGCTGGCGACTAAGTCCATTCTGTCGTCAGCTTACTTGGCGGTGCGCAGTAAACGCACCCAGACACCATATTAGTGGCTGCAGAGTTGATTGCCCCAGCGTTAGGTTCACATTGTTGGCGACTGTGCGTCGTTTTGCACCCATTATTTATCATTTTTGTCAATTTTTGCACACCGCGTACCGGACGTTGAGTGCATCGCGCCATGTGTCTGGCTCATGTGGGCGATCTGTGCGTCACACAGAGTGGGCCAAAAAACCAGTCGCGCAGTTCAAGCGCTGCCATCCTTTGTGTTCATGCGCTTCGGGGCTGGCATGGACTGCCCAGCGCCCAGCGCCGAGGCCATATTTGTTCGCATCCCGATATTAACAAGTGGCCAACGTAATTTTGCGAAGGCCGCATCGAATCCGTGGGGAAATCGGGACCCCCCATCTTATACTATGTTTCTCTGGTCCCCAATAGTCTCAACTCAAAGCAGGACCTCGATCCGTTCAGCCGTGTTTACACAGCAAGTCGCGTGAAGCCGCGTGACAGACAGAGACGCCGGGAACATCAATCGTAATAAGACTTCTTAATATTTTTGCGAATGGTAAATAGTTGCCAGATTCACCTTTCGTTGTTCGTTAGAGGGGGTATGAGTTCTTTTCCAACAATGGAATGTCTCTCACCGGGATATGCCATTCTTGGAGGATAACTCATGCAGCCTATAGTAACTAGCCTACATATGGAGTGAACCAGCTGTTTTAGGCTGCATTGAATGCATGAGATGCAGACTATTGTTACTGATGTGCGCAGTGTCTGTCTGTCACGTGGTTCAACTCGGCTTCACCGTGCGGGGGTCATTCAGTGCAGCCTTTGCCAAATCACTTTGGCCTCTTGTTTCTTCCCACTCATCGTGACTGACTACTTGCTTATTTGCGCACGAGAATCACTTACTTGCTTACTTTGCTCGGCCCAATCATCTGTCTGTCTGTCTTTGGCGGCTGTCTCTGCATCCATTATCTTGGGTCGTCTCCATAATGGAAGTGATAAGAGAGGAATGCTAGAAGGATTGGTTGCGCCGTTCGACCGAGTCCACTTTGTCGATAACTGGCAGACAAGCACACGCCGACTAATCTACGGTAGACGCTGCCAGTGGCCCTCCACTACGCTGTTACGTCACTTGCCCAGACGTCGTTTTGTGGTCTAATGCCAGCTGAACTGTCCGCTGCTTGACGTCACTGGTGGTCCGAGACTGATCTGTCGTATTGACTTTCTCATCGACTGGACCGTGCAACCACAGCCACGTTATTGGGGAGTGAGCCCACACACGTTGATTACGTGATCGTACAGTAAGGAAGTAAACGAGATTATTAACGATGGCCGAGAAACGTTCAGCCTTGTGTACAGTGAACACAGTGCAAACAATCATTGAGAGATTGCCTTCCAGTATACAGAAGACGACCCCCCGCACTTTATGCGCTTCTGATCTTGTCCCCGATCTCATGACCTTGATATTTGGCCTTGACATGGATATTGAGAAGATAAGCCGGCGTACGAATGAGGTCCGAAGGTCAAGGCGTTTAGAAGTTACGGAACAGACAGGCATACAGATGCAACGGAGCACATGACGATGCCGATTTGCAAACGTGAAAGGGCACGCGCATTACTGTCTCAAATAGCATCCCATGGCACACCGTTGTTGACACATCTTATCTGCCTATTATTCCGATGACTTAGTGGGACAGTATGCATGGCATGATGATACCACAACGCACTGCTACCCAGACAAGCAGTAGACAACATCGGTGAATATGATGGTACTAAGTTACTAACAGCGCCACAGCGCCAGTCGAGGCCTCGCGTACCCAACCACGACGTCTGTAGCTGTTTAACGACCGTCCGACGCCGCGTCTATCTCGCCCCAGCGACGCCTGCTGCTGCTGCTGCTGCTGATGGCCCTTACGGCGCTAATTTCATTAGCAAACTAATCGTTGCCAGAACCGCGCCGGTCACTTTCCATTTCATCGACTTCGCGGAAACGAGGCATAGATGTGTACACTGCATAGGATATATAGGCCTATATGTAGTCGATGCCACGTGTTGTAACTGTAACAGAAGTATTCTACATGTACTACAGTGAGTCATGACTCAATGATGCGGTCGCTCTTCATCTTTTTTCGTAGGCCTATTCTTTTAGCCACTTTTACAAGCGGTGTGGAGTTTGGTCATTACCTAATTGGTGGGAATATGCCCCATGGTGAACGCTAGAAGTGGTTGGAAGTTTGTGACATTTGACCTTTGACCTTGAGATCGATTTTCGTACTTTTTCATTTCAGGCTATATATTTCTAAAGGATTGACATAGCAACTTCACTTTCAGGTTGAGTTTTAAGGTCATTGGTCTAACGTCAGGGTCACGGCAGCGAAAAAGCGGTAGCGTGCAACTCAAAAACTACTGGCCCGAAACTGCTGCGCCTTGATCGGAATATCTGTCACGATAACGCTCGAAATAATTCGGAGTTATTTCTCCATTTTGACCTTGAGGCATTCCAAGCTCTAAGTTTTGAATGCCTTGAGATAGCAGCTTCATTTTCAGTGAGAGGGTACATCTTTGGAATATCTAGGTCACCTTCGCGTTTCAAGGTCATGGAGTTAATGTCACGGTCGCAAAACAGCGCAGCGCGCAGGTTTGTGCTCGTGAAATATCGGGCCACACAACTTGCTTGTGCGCGTAAATTCAGATAACATTGTGACATCTCAGTGTCCGTATTCGCTAGACGTTCGTCGTTAAGCGCTGTATCTCACGAGTGTATTGTCTTGCCCGATGTACATCTGATGTATAGTGAGCGTTCAATTGGCCAATATCGACCATCGGGCACTGATAATCGCCACGAGCAGCTGTTCAGCAACGCGGCTTACATCATTGCTATCGTCGCTGTCCGCCGTCATCGTCGTCGTCGTCCTAGCAAAACGTAACGTTGTTATTGCACGACTGCAATCAGCGACCGGGTATAGAGAGCAGTGGGGTGACGTTACGTATAGTTCTATTCATGTCTTGGTCGTGAGGGTGGTATTGTGTTAGGGTTGAGATTAGGGAGAGGGTCAGTGATGTCTGTTACTCGCTGTTCACGCTTGACCGCGAGGTTGTAGCGCCTTCATGTCGACCGTTCCGTCGCAGCACTTCAAGCATGATGTAGAGAGAGCCTCGTGTTTGTGGTGATTTCCTCCACCCATGTGCAGGAGCAGCTAATTGGTGCGCCTGACGTAGCCAAAGAGAGCATGTTGTTTATAGAAGGCAACTCTGAGAACCTGTCAACTTCGTTGTTCTTCGCAAATTCGTACGTCAGTGGATGCCGAGTATCCGTCACAACGCAGTAAACAGAGGTACTATTTACAAAGCATCACTGAATCTTGACACGTGACCGTGCATCTCTCTCTGTGACGTCATCGTCCTTCCTGTCGCCGCAGCCGAGCTGATGTGGCCCGTCATCAGCAGTCGGCGACCGATAAATCACGCGTCGTCGTCCCGTGCCGTCGGCGCCGAGGTCGGCGACGTCGTGTGCGCCGGGCCGGGCCGGCTCGGTCGGTCGACGTCGCCAACGAATACCATTAGTTGCCTAATTGCCTCCCATGCTTCCATCCGCACCGCGCCGCTCCGCCGTCGCTTGCTGCTGATGCTCGTTCTTGTATCAGACTGTAAGTCTTTTGTTTTCGTGTAATGATCCAAGTTATCCTCATCCATGGAACGTCTCTGTGTCACAGAAGTAGATGCCACAGTCGAGATGTCCAATTGACAGTGTGATGCAGGCTAGGTGTTCTATCAGCAGGTGACAGTCTGTACAATACATGTCGTATAGGCGTGACCGCCACTGGGCGCTGAGGCACTGACTGTCCGCTAGTTCACTGTACCGTAAAAAAGGTATCCCACACTCGATTACCGAGCGTAGGGTTCCGGAGCTGATCCCGGTTCTCGTCAGTCAGCCTGCACGTGATGTGAGTCATAAACCCGGCAGTAGGCTGCCATTACTTTCCGCCAGGCCTGCAGTTACCCCCGCAACCCTTAAGCGCGCTGATACCAGTTTGCTGCTTGGTGAACAGAGGCACGATGGTTGAGAACAGTTTGCCTAAGACTGTTACCCGACAGCGTCGCGACTGCGATTCGCACCCATGTTCTTCCGAGCCTGAGTCCGGCAGGCTAACCACTCGGCTACCGAGCCACTGTACCGTACGGGAGTCTAAATAACTTTCTAATTGGCGTCGTGTTTGGTGTGCCGTTGCAATTCCGTCGTTTTGTCGAAGTCATCGCTGGCTGCTATCAGAGGAAACCTACAAGTTTCATAGTGAGGGGTCGCACAGTGTGTGATCTGAAAGTGTCAGCGTGGCAGTCCGTCTGCCGCTGTAGGCGTAATTGTCCAGCCAGTTGGCCTTGGCCTACTAAAATTTTGTGATTGGTTTTCCACAATTCTTACAAGTGGCCACGAGGAGACAAGTGGGATATTCAAACTCTTTTTTTTCAAATTCCCGTGGTTACGCCACTGCATGCGATCTGGTCGTCCATTATTCGATGTGTTTGCGCCGTGTACTGATCCAGTCCTTCACTGTTTTCGATGATGTCGACACTCGAAAGTAACGGTGATGACGATGATCGTACATGTATATGGCACTCTGTAGAGTGACGATAGGTATAGTTCCATGCATGGCTGGGTCGTGACGGTGGGTATACTAACGGCGGTATTGGGCCAGGGTTAGTGTCAGCAATGGCTGTTAAAAACAAGATCCGGGCAATTGATATGGCAAAGCTCACTCCAGAAGCGCCCAGTTATAGCACACTTTGTCTAGTGATGTCACAATTTAGTTGCATACCAACACATTTATCCACGAACGAAATGAACTATACCCTACATTTGCCTTCCCAGCATCACTGGGCAAGCCCACAGCTGCTGCCCGAAGTGCCGCGGCACTTACTAGAACCGACGCACATGACATTAACCATGTCATTACCGCTCCACCCGGCTGTTAGTCGCTGTCAGTCATCACAACCCACTATCATCGTTCCGTTATGTGTCTATGTGTGTGTGTCTGTGGGTGTGTTGGTACGCAGCTGTGACCAAGACCAAACAGCAAGACAGCTTCTACTTCGATCCTTCGCCGATCAACCAGAACGTCGTCGAGGGCTCCGTGGCATTGCTGCGCTGTGACGTGTCCAACCGTCGTCAGATCATGTTCTACTGGACTCTGAATGGACGTCAGCTGGCCAACACGAGCCGGCGTTATCAGATTGACAGCGATCTGCACATCACCAGGGTTGATCGAGCGCTCGATGACGGCTCGTTTCGATGTATTGCTACCAATGTTACGACGGGCATCGCTCTACGCAGCACCGAGGCACGACTGAACATCTCTTGTGCGTATATTGAATGTGCTGTTTTTTTGGACCAACATTAATAAGCAGTTAATTTTGTGCATGCACGTTTTGGCTTTGGGAGATAACGTGTGCGTGTTAAATGTGTTTTATGCCAAGTATATTATGTTGCTAGATCATCACGTACCAAATTGGGGATGTAATGGTAAGACATACAGTAACTGCTTGACACCAGGAGACTTCGTAAATGAAGCCCATTACATTAGGCTTTGATGAATTTATCGTGTTTTTCCTCCCATTATGGTATTTTGTCGTGTGGCTTTTTGTTTCGTGGTATTTCATCCGGATGTCTTGCATTCTGTCGAGTATGAATGTGTACTAGATAGCAGCGCGCCAAAATTTTTATACATGCACGACTGTTTCCACGGTGCAGTGCACGGGTGCGGATTTGTAATGGCGCTGTGTACTGAGCCTACTGTCGGCCGACAATTGAGTCTCCGATGACCATGACAAATCGATAATCGAAAATCTACACAGCGACAGAGCGAATCATGGGTTTTTAATTCAGTTTACGTGCGCAAGCGAAGTCGGCGGTTAGCCTCGGTTTTACGGCGTCCGTTTACGAACGACCGAGCGCAGTTGAGATAGAGCCGTGTATATGAGCGTCAGATTGTCTGTCTGTGTACTGTGTTTGTACAATAGGACGAGTCATGCCACGGTCGTTAGCAACCCATCCAGTGCGCGCTGTCATCGACAACCCCCCCCCTCAGAGCGTAAATTTTAAAGGCATGTTTAGTCATTACGTACGACGGACAGCTAAACACTTTCGCTGCACAATGCGAACAGAGCAGACGGCGAAGGCAATCTGCCGGTGTAAAAACTGCTGTCATACGCGAATGAATGCCTGCTGTTCTGCACCCGCAAGCCTTCCCACTATTAATGCAGACGGTAGTGACACATTAGTGCTATTGGTGTTCGTTTAATCTGACGTGTGTAATCGCAGTGGTGATTATGAAAATTTGCATTGCTGTACATGCATATGTCGGTCGGATAACCTGGAGCTCGGCTATGTCTGTGTAGCGCATCTGCTAACAGAGCACGCTTAAGTATTGCAACATGTATTTTTTGCGTCGTCGAAAGACGCAATATGTAACCAGGTTGTCCTTCTGACTTCTGTAATAAGCCACGCCCCCCTGACGTTACAAGCTATTATTAGCTCGGGCCAAGCGGACGCAAAGCTTTCCGGTGTACTTCATGGTTCCTTCTATTTCCAGACGTTTGTACTCAACTCTTCACTCTTGGTTCGTGTAAAGCAACAATAAGTAAGTAAGAAAGAAGTCTATGCGCTGCATATCAGAACAGTCACAGAGCTCCGAAATACAATACATTGAAACAGACCAAAAGGCTGAATGCACTTGTGGAGTTGTGGTGTGAAATTTCTTTCCTGTTCATTGCGTGCTGTTAATTTCTGCGCATTTCAAGGCACAGCACAGTCAGACTGTTCTTCAGTTGAGAGGGTGAAGTGAAGCGTGTGGCGAGATATAAAGCTGTAGGGCGTGTCTCACGCCGCGCTGCGCGCCACGACGGCAATTACGCTAATCGCTTCCACCCCGACGTTCCGTTCAGCGGCGACTAATTCGTCGACGGCGTCCATTTGCGAGCTGGTCCGTGACCGAACGTGTCGCTAAGCCAATGTCATCGTTGATGGATGCGATGTGTTGGCTGTGGTCGTGTGCGGCTGCTGCTGCTGGACAGAGCTCAAATCTGTCCCACTGTCTCGATGGATGGATGACTCACACGTGTCGCTGCATTGTTCTCGGCGTCCTTCCATATGCTGTCGACGCTGGTCATTCACCCCCCCCCGAGCATCTGCCCTGCTCGCATGACTGACTATCCATAACCAACATAAGTCTATATGTTAGTAGACCTATATAGGGTAATGACATTAACTTTTTGTTTTTTTCACGACAGTGTAATACATTGGGCGACATCTGTGGCATCTGCCATGCGTCATCGTCCGCAGTAATCTTTCGTTAGCCTCTTCTAAAGCACATTAGCCGTCAGTTAAAGCACGTGATGCAGCAGCCACTACTGCTGCTGCTGCTGTCGCACAGTCGCCGTCGTCGTCGTCACTTTGGTGTTATATTACCACGTAGTCCGGCGCAGGCCACGACGCCACGTGCGTCCCTGGAGGATAGGTTGCGTGGTCGTCGTCGGTTTCGACTGAATGGAGCCGCTGATCCAGCTACTGCCGTGCTAATGGGACGTCGCCACCCTACAGACGTTGATGTATTAATTCGGAACCTGCAGTCTTGTAGTGAGCCACGCATTCGGAGGTTTTTGGTAGACTTTCGCACGGCGTTTGCAGTATCGTCATATAGTTATTCGTAAGCTGTGTATTCTTAAATGGTCGGTTTTTTCTTACCGTACGTGCACCACAGGAAATATGTATACATTTACGTCAGTGCAGTATTCAAGTAGAAAAGTTTGCTTTTCCGAAAGCTGAGATTATTTGAAAGTACTGAGAAACTATTTGACTTCTTCGACATGTTTTTGCATGACAACCGACACGTTGCAATTTCGATTGGCACAGTTAGTCAAAAAGTGGCAGTCTGAGCAAGTGATTAACTCCATTATCTTGATGATTCAGTGCTCTGTATTTTCTGTTTTGGTGGACGTTTGCTGCATCTCCAAGCACAAGTGCATCAACGTCGACCAACTTGTCCAGTGTGACGTGTTGGTGTTGTGTATGTTCATATTTTAGGACGACGCCAAGTCGCTAATTTGTGATCGGAATCTTTTGGCTGCACGGTTTTCTGCACCGGGCTTGTGACCGCGGCTGCAAGTAATGCTTGCATGCAATTGAACTTGGCATGCGATGGTGGGTCATGATAAGTGCGTGTCTCCGGTCTGCGGCCGGTGCGTTTTAATTGAATTCGTCGAGCGCTGTCACTGCAATGTGTCTGTCAAACAAGCTGAATAGATCTGGACAGGACAGCTCTCTCACTGCTTACTGCTCAGCGCTCGATCACGCCTTTCAAACATTCATTCACTTAGCGCCGGCTGAGGCGACACCGTAACATTCCAATTGTTAGTCTGCTGAACTAGCTGAAGTCTACTGAATTTTAGCAGACTGTGGCGGTCATTCCCGGGCCTTAACTACCGAAGCAATTTTCGTAAAAATTCTACAGATCGCTGCGTGGCAGTGCTCTGATTTTGAACGCCAGAATATTTTCCAATTCCGAAAATTCTCCTCGGATTTTTAGGCTGCATCGAATGCATTTGTTGCGGCCTAAAAATCCGAGGAAAAATTTTGGTCTATTGCAACCAATGATCCCGTAGCGTGGTGTGACTGTCTGTAAGTTTGTCTGTCACTCGCCTACGCCCTACAAACACGACTGCACGAATCGAGGTTCTGTTTCGAGTGGAGACTCTTGGGGGCCGAAGGAACATTATGTTAGACTGGGGTCGCGATTTTCCCCACGGATTCGATGCAGCCCTAGCCATATTACTTTGACCATTTGTTTGCGTTCATGGCCTACGTAGAGCCGCATCACGTGGTGAATGAAAATGAAGGTGACTGGGATCACGCACTTGACACTTCAGCAGACGTACCTGGGACTTTGTCCATCCATGTTTGGTCATTCTGAGTGATATTTCTATTTCTGCTGTTCATTGTATTTGTTCAAGTCGGCGATAACCAGTATTGACGACGGACACCGTGCATCTTACGTTCTTCAGCGGAAATGAACTCGCCGTCCGGCGCCGCGGGCTCGTATCAGAAATCCGAGTTGTCGCGTTAAATGCTTCGGTACACACTGGGCCGCCGGCGAGCGGTCAGCTGGCTGCTATAGCAATCGATCGTCAGAACTTGTTCGCCCGGCACACGTCACATCATGCTGTAGTACATTGCGTCCGGCGTTCGCTGTTCTAACAAAGCTGACTATTAACCCATTGGCGGCTGCCAGGTGCTGGAGGAAAGGACTCCAGTTCTCATTAGGAGGTCTCGTAACTTCGGTTGTCGATACGAGTCTTACTCTTTGTAACCTTTTCAGAGGAGGTTCTAGTAGTGTTCACAAGTTTTGCATAGTACTTGAGTTGTTATGTTAACTCAGTAACTGTATAACCTGTCGTTATGCTTGTTTTGGTGGGTTCGTGCAGGTGCTCTTGCAAGTCACAAACAGGTTAAGTTGTTCGTGTCCCACATTTATGCAGTACTAAATGCTTATGCACTGTGAGAACCTTTCTATAAAAACTTATGTTAATTTTACGGCAACGTCTGGTTCGATGTATAAAACTACCGTCCTATAGGCCTGTATATACCGTTAGAGAATTTGCATTGATTGTTATTGTTATATACCAATAAGTTGTATTCCAGCTGCAACAAAATTGCACTTCGATGTGTGATTTTGTATTAGATTACATATGCACTTACTGGACATATGTCTGGCGTTCGTTGAGCTGACTGATACTTTGGTGCAGTTGAGCCTGAGCCAGGTGCTTGGAATATGATGTGGTCAGTCGCGTTTATTAGTCTGATCTTTGACCTGTGACCGGCTAGGTTACATGCATGGAACCTCGTCTTTTTCACTGATAGATCGCTGCTGCTGGCCGGCAGCAGGATGCGGGGTGGAGAGGATGGAGGGGGAACGGACGGAGATGGAAAGATGTAGTAGCTGAGCTGAGATGGTCGAGGCCGGGGATCGAATGATAAGACCCGCTGGACGGGATACACCGCCGGGCCGGGCTGCGCGGCTGTCGCCGGTAGATAAGTCGACGAAGACGGCGGCGGCGACATATTCGTTGACGTCGGCTGATTGCGAAAGCTGAAATCTGCTTCCGTGAATAATGAATCGGGATTTAGTCCGAACAGCACGCGCTGTCTCCTTGATTGGTCGTGTCACGTCTTATACGTGATAGAGCACCCGAAATTAGCTCTATTGCATGCTGTCGTGTAAGTGGACAGTTTGTTAGTTTGTTTGGCCGTGCTGTGGTCGCTGACATACTGTGATTAGTAGTATTGTTTACCGCCGTTTGCTATTTTAGGCCGTGCAAAGCAAGGCCTTATATTTTGCTCGTATGTTTGTTTGCTTGCTTTTTTGACACTTGAACTTATGGACGGAGAACGGCTGGATGGACTCGTGTCGTTTTTGTGGCGTCGGTCACGGCGCAGTTTTGTATTTTCTCTGCCTTGTTTCGTACCACTTGGTAGAAAGACGGATCTCAGTCCGAAATGACTTTCTGTATCGTTGACTGCGGTCTCACTCAGTCAATAACTGTGACGAATACAAATGAACAGAATTAATAAACAGTAGCAGCGTCGTGGTGGAGGTCGCCACATGCACGATTAATTCGATTAGCTAAAATACTTGCAAAAAATCATGACGTGTTTCGTGTTTTTCGGGAACTTTTTCCTGACTTCTACGTGGTGTGTTACTTGCTGTCATTTCTCTTGTTACGAGTATGTTTTACTGACTTTTGCTTAGCATATGGAAAATGAATGTTGGGCGGACCAGTGCATGCAGTGCGGTCATATACGACTGTATGGGCCGTCTGTATTTGATGAACTTACGTACTGAGTGATTTCAACTTGTAGATTAACAAATAACCTAAGTAGATGACAGACAAGTTGGAAGTCGCGCCATACACAGAACATCCGGATTAGATTTTTGCGGTGGCCGAGTTCACAGGTTGCTGTCTGCAGAGGCGCCGCTGTAGTGCATTGCTGATGTCAGAGGCCAACATATAGAGTGACGTCTACAAGCGTGGCCCGGTGACCCGAGCAAGGCAGGTCAACTGACCACGCTGACCATGCCGCGGGCGACTGATATATGATGTACGACGTTATTGATTGCAGCTGAGCACAGCGCCAGCTGCTGCAGCTGAACTGCTGATGCTGCTCACGATGGTCTGCGCAGCTCTGCGGCGTGCTCGTAACACATATCGATATGTCAGAGCTGTAGGTTTTCCAACGCATCTGCGCGGAATTGTTCAGTTCAGCAAAAACTGCCATATGGAAATGGAAATCGATTTTACACGGTGGGATTGGAAAAGTAAGCCCTGCCTTTCCGATGTCAGTTTCCACAGTATGAAGACACTCAGTATGTATATACAGTGTGAAAAAGATTGACGTACTGACTAAGTGCACAAACAGTATTATAGGCTACATCTTCCGAGGTGTACTGCGGTGCTTTCTAATGGTAAATCGTGATGACGAACTGCCGTATACAAAAACAGTTACATTGTAGCGTGTGTGAAGCTCATAAGTCATCTCATTCCAACCGACGGAAAGAGCTTAGCGTATTTTAAGCCTTTTATTGTTGTGCTTGCGCGCCGTTATTATATAGAAACCGGATTATTGTGGCAATATGACGTCTGTTACTCGCGTTAGACCGACAAGTTCCGAAAGTTTTATCTCCTTGCAAAGACTGTATTGTTCACTGATTAACGAAAGTAGATTGTAGATTTGTACTGCAATCTTGTCTTTCGTCCAGCGTTAATTAATCGCTAATTTCTCAAGTTAACAGCTAAATTTTTCCAGATTGTACCCATCCCTGTGTTATTGATTGTATCATGTCACATTGTGCACGCTGTAGGGATCAACAGTTCGGCGTCCGTGGAGCTGCGTCACCCGGATGGCGCAGATCAGCTGGTTCAAGGAGTTGACGTGAGTCTGCGCTGCCAGATCGACGGTCACCCTGAACCATCAATCGAGTGGTATCGAAACAGAATCCGGTAAGAGCATCTGCATTTCTCTGCATGGTCCTCTTATGTACAGTCTGCTTTTATTAGTCAGGCGCAGGTAGTTCGCGGTCAGCCAGTGCAGCGCTAATTTAACCAATTTCTGAGCTGCTACTGAACTGAACTATAATCTTATTGAAAGATGACTCCCAGATTCGTTGTTCAACAGAAGTTGACTTCCCGGAGGAAGATTTTATTGTATTGTAAGAAATTTTGTATGAATGGGATGGCGAGAATGATTCTGATATTGTACGAAAGATAATTTCTGCTGTTCTGTAGTCATGCAGCATCGAGAAACGAGCGTTATGTGAAAAGCTGATATTGAAAGTTTTAAATTTTGAAATCGAACTGATGTATAGGCTAATCGTTACGATGCTGCTGGCCGCAGGCACTTTAATAAGAGAAAATAACGTTTGCCGTACACAACTCATCATTCATTGATATGACGTTATGTCAGTTTAATTCATTTTCGTCTCGATGATTGACGTCACGTGCAGATAAACATCGATGCGATTGATCTGCGGCGTGGGATGTAGGCTGCAGCATTTGTCGCGTATAGATGTTTTTGTCAGCTGCACCAGCTGTCGATAAGTTAATTAATGAGTTCCGATACGGAACTGGTTAAACAGGCCCATTGTCTGGGACCACACACATCGTTGATGACTGACGTATCGACAAAGTCAGTTTGGCACGGCAGTCGTATCAGCTTGTGTGTCAGGTGCAGAACAGTATGGTGCTTCCGTTATGGAACCCCTTGGTACGTAGATGTCGAGTCTACGTGGAAGACGAGTGTGAGATTGCTAGTGTGTTGGTTGGTTGGTTGGTTAAGTTAGTAAGAACTTTAATTAGCAAATGACAGACGCACATGCAGCGTGTAACATAGGCCTACAGTTAACTAGAAAAACGATAGGCCTAAAACAATAAAAGTGAAAAATTACAAAACAAAGACACAATAATATTAAACGTTACACACAGTTAATAGATGTCTCGGACTCTCGGAATAATATTCTGTGAATAAAGTTGCTGTTTAATGACAGCAGTGACATCTGTAGGTAGTATTTGATTGTGCGTACGTTGACGAAGGTTGTAACCGGTGTTTAGTTTGGGGCAAGAGGCGATGGAGAACATGGTTGGGGTTATGACTCGATGGGAAAACAGTTTTTCGTCAAAATTCTCTCTAAGTTCGTCTAGTAATACAAAAAACAAAACGCGGTAATCACAGAGAAAAGAACATGAACATAAACAAATGTAGAAAACAACCACCTATGAATTTTGGTCCTTTTAGCAGAAGTATTATATTTTCTGGGCTTTTTGCAGTTGTAAATATCAAAACAGTGCTTGTTTCGTTTAATAGTTATAGTGAGAGGAGTAGGCTATGGAGTGACAAAAATTTCAACGACCGTCATCATTTTTATGTTAGTTAGTTTAGAATATTAACGGTACTTCACTATGCGTCGAATATAGACCTCAGCTTACGTTGCGATCTTGTGCAACTGACGATTGCTCATCGTTTTTTGCCGTTGCTGCTTACCATGTTGTCTCACTTGGCGGATTAGACGAAGGTACCAGCGTAGAGGCACGTCGGAGCGCGACGACGACGGTTTTGTGCGGGACGTAACGAGCGCTTTGGCCGAGGGTTAGGGTTGCGAGGATATAGTCGGGGTGAGACGACGTGACTAGACCGCGTGACTTTTGTCGATCAATCATCGTCTTGTTAGCGCTGCGCTGTGGCGTGGCGTGCTGTCGCATCATATAACATTCTACGTCGTTTTTACGTCGTCGTCGCTCGTCGCTCGCTTGGCTGTCTGATGATCGCATGTTGAGTGACTTGACTGACTGCGCGCCACGCGGTATGCAGCTGTCACTCGGTAGAATAGATTCTGGCGTACGGTCCTGCCTATATGTCAGTACGTATAAGCATTTACGTTAACGCCTGTAGTCAGTGTACACTAGCTCTATTTGCTGCAAGTTGTATGTGTTTATTTTTCGCCTCGCAGTCGCCAGCATAGCGTGCACGAGAGACACTGAATTGAATTTTACAATTAAATCTCATTAATTTTGGAACGCATTCGGGTGATAATTTTCAGATCTGTGGACACAGATGTGTCAACAGTTTGTGCGATGTATTTTGGATGGCGTGGCGGCGAAACGGCCGGAAACTGAACGCACGACCATTGTACCATATCGCGATGCATCACGCCATCATGCGTCACAAAGCTCAGAGATGTCGGCGTCAAGTCTGCGTCCAATGAACTGTGTGAAACTGTTGTAATTCGCTAATACGCAATTTCTTCGCACGTTTTACTTACATGTGCCCGTAGAGTATGAACCCTGAACAACTCTTGGCCTACTCCTCCTCGGTACGTTGTGGGTGGCCTGTTCGATGTCGTTTCACTTCGACTGATTCGAGCAGAACTACATTGCGCTAATATATTCAGTGCACTACTCGGCGCTGGCGTTCTCTGCATGGGCAATTGTATGCACTCAAAACAATGGACAGAGAACAGGTCAGAACGATCGGGGCGGCCAGCAGCTGGGTGACATCGAACTCCGGAGCACTCGGTCGATGCTAATTCGATGATAAGTGGTGCTCGTCGCCGGAGGTCCGTGCAGCAGACGCGTTTGCATAATTGAAACGCAACTCAGTGCGTGAGGAGGGTGTGAGTCTTCGCCAGTTGGTGCCGTGTCACCAGACTGACGACCCTTTGAACTCTCCTCACCCGGCAGGCGACGTTGATACTCCCACTGCGATGTTTCTTTAAACGAGGAGGCTGGCACTGCAGGGTCAAAGGTCATCGCGCTCGCACCTGCAGGCTGACCTGATTCGTGCTATTAATAGCTTCTGGCTTAGAAATCGTATAACGGTCACTTTAACCCAGCCGGAAAAAATTCAATATTGAGTTATGCTATGTTTTTTATACTAATGCATAGCAGAAACGAATTCCCATATGAATTTTAAAAGAAATCTTGTCAGAATTGAATTTCAACCTAGATTCTAACGTGAGCATTAGAACGAAAGGTACCGGATGCATGAGACCGAAGTGGTTCTCCTTCTGCTGGGATTTGTTCTGACAGACCGTTTTCTTTATTCTGACACCTGACGTTTTGTCAGTTCGTCTCGCGGAATCCACGGCAGCAGAGCGACGCCACGTTGCATTGCTGTATGTTTGGCATTTGACGCGGCTAATTTGTGTATTGTTGACTGACAAGACGATTGATTAGATTTATGGCGTTGTTTGGTGACGCAGGTTGTTCGGCAGTCAGCGTGTTCGATTTGCCAAGAATCACGGCGGCGTCAAGGTCGTCAGTGTGACGGCGACTGACAACGGCGTCTACTCGTGCCGCGCGGTCAACCCAGCCGGACAGCTCGACAGCACCGACAACTTCATACTCAATATACCAGGTGATGAGCAAATCCATCTGTTCCATCATTGCAGTATTTTATCTTCCCTCTACCATCTGCCACTTTTTATGCCGCTTCGAGTGCAACAGATGCGGACTATTGCGATCGATGATCCCTGGCGTTTGTCAGTCTGTCTCGCAGCTTCACGCGGCTTCGCTGTGCAAAAACGGTTGAACGGATCAAGGTCATGTCTGGGGGTGAAGACTCTTGGGCACCCAAAGGAACATTGTGTTAGACGGTCCCAAGGCGGGGAGGCAGATTCGATGCGGCCTTCGCCAAGTTAGTTTGACCATTTGTTGGTTTTATAGCCAGATTAAACACACGGCAAAGCACTAAGCTTTGGTAAAATATAGGGCTGCGGATTTTAAAGATTAATTAATCGATTAATCGTTAAAAAATTTAATCGATTAATTTTTCTTTGTTCGATTAATTTTTTACTTACTTAACTCCGCCAACCGGCCGCCAACTCCACAAACATCCGTCGGACTATCA
>Ga0126335_1000438_pt1 | contig 19924 bp, 9 predicted proteins | sample OlaspJWI45metaG_FD_108409 | JGI IMG/M metagenome (GOLD analysis project Ga0126335, IMG submission 108409) | Marine gutless worms symbiont microbial communities from Oahu, Hawaii - Olavius sp. 1 OAHU.JWI-45 metaG | ecosystem: Host-associated > Annelida > Digestive system > Unclassified | place... | reverse complement strand
CCCCTTACCACCCCCAATCCCCCCTAAACCCTCCTTACCTCCTTCCAAAAAAGTAAATTTTCTGGCTCCCTACAAATGACCCCCAAATGTTTCGTGCCCAGAACCATCCCCTGGATGCCCTGGAGCTACCCTGAAAATTTGGAGACAATCGCCCTACCCATTACCGAGTTTCTAGCGGACAGACAAACAGACACACAAAGCACCTTATATATAGATTGAAGACAACAGTCATGCTGCCGATGTTTTTGGGTTTCCAATGCTTAGGAAAGCTCGTGGTTCCTGTGAAGCTCTTTCTCTCAGAAACGTATTCTCGTACTCAAGCCGAGCATTTCTGTCCTTCAGGGCTCTGATTCTTTCTTTCAGGTGTTCAATTTCTTCATATACGGCAAACATTAAATGACTCTTCAGAAGCTCCTATAACAATAATTATAAACTGCTGATAACACTCTGAGAGATTACAGTACTGATATGCACATACAAGCTGCCCATTGGTAGTGATGCTCAGCTAGCTTAAGTAGGTCAGGGTGACCGAGTTTTTGGTTTGTGATCAGAATTGGTCAGTAGGTAGTGCCAACAAAACAGCATGCCCGTTTTTTGAGACACAGTGAACTAGCTGAGACCCCACAGTTATGGAGGGTTTGTGATAATGGTGGGCACTGCCTTCTGTCCCATCCCCCAATTTTTGGCAGAGGGAATGCTGCCACCAATTTTCACCATTAAAACCATCACACAGCACCCTACGCCCTGGTGCTATCCTGGAAAATTGAGCACAACTGTGCCATCCATTCCCAAGTTATGAGCAACCAAACTCAAATGCATTCATAAGGGCACTTGTTATTGTTATACAATACTACACATTTTCTGATAATTTACACAACATATACTGAAGATGCTGCGACTTTTTCATCTGCCTGCAGCAGCCGTGTTCATTAAATCATAAAAATCAAACAAAAACTAGTAAAATCTAATAAGATGCAACATACCATGGCTTGATCAATTTTGTTGTCTATAGCAACAACTCCACTGCCACTGTAAACAGTCAGTGATCAAATATCAAAGCTCTTACATTTTGTAATGTATACTCGTACATAAGGTGCACTGGCACCATGTAATTTACCATATCTATGGTCACCAATATATGTACCATATTGTAAGGTGCGAATGTGGGTTACACTTATTGTAAATAATTGCCCAACAAAATGGCGGCAACAACACGGACCACAGTGTTAATTAGCAGATGACATCATTATCACCATATGCAACACTCCCACTGCTTGGAATTTTTCCCAAGATCTTGGGAATTTGTGGGTCGACTTGGGATTTGGGGATTTTGCCGTGGAATCTTGGGATTTTTACAGCCGTGAAGGAAATAAAATTCGGAGTGTAATTTTGACATCTAAGACCACAAATCTAGAACAATCAAACCAATGGTATAATCACTTTTTGACACTGACCACGTTTCTGCAGTTACTGTTCATTTTCTTCTTTACTTACTTATAGATATCTCATATTCGTATATGACGTCATCCATTGCAGTTTGCTTCCGGACCCGGCAGTCCGGCTTTTTTTGTTGACTTTGTTAATAGCTTGATGTGTTGATTTGCCGACGCCAAGTAGGATAGTTTTCTCTGTATTTGAGAATATATATGTAAAAGTGTTCATTTTCACAATTTTCTTGTATTTTCAGTAGCTTGGGAATTTTTGTTCAATCTTGGGATTTTTCATAACAAGGTCTTGGGATTTTTGAAAATTCAGAGTGGGACCACTGACACCTGTGATTCAGAAAATTATAAGCAATAGCAAACCTCATGTCTAAATCACTGGATGATGAGCCTAACGTGGCCGACATCATGACATCAAGAGGCGACGTTTGATCAGCTATCCTTTGTGCAGTATCTGTTGGCATTAAAAGGCCACTGCTTAGCTGTCTTGAAAGAAATGACTCGTTCATTTTGATATCCTCCGTATCATGCTGCAAGGTCTCTGACACTGAAACCTTGAGTGGCATGAACATGTTAGAAAACAACCTTCGTGCTGCAGAGTGGCTGACAGGCTCAGGTTGGTCAACAGTAGAAATTCTTTGTGATGAAAAAAGCCTTTCTGTTTCATCTGACTGCAGCATATTCTTATACAAACTGTCTGAAGCTGACAAACTGTTTGAGAAAAAATGTGACCCACGAGCATATCTCGGAGATGATGGGAGTAAATTAGCTTCCAGTACTGGATGTCCACCAGTGTTATAAACAATACCAAATGGACTTTTGAGAGCATCTTGAACACCTGGAATGTAGTAAATTGATGGTTCATTTCTGTTTGTGCTATTAACCGTACTGTCACTTTCTATCATTTGCTCAGCTTTTGCATGCTCCGGTGGATCTGCAAAATCATGGCAAGTCCAACGCCCTCTGTGCCAACGATCACGACTCTCTATTTTGACAATTCGAAAGCGTGAACACGAATCAGACTGTACCATATCCCTGACCACAGGTGGACTGGCCCATGATATGTCATTATCCGAGGTGGTCCGAGCCATTTTTGCTGACTCTTCTACTTCTGGTGCAACTGTTCGATCAGCCAGCAATGACAAATGTAATGTGCTGTCAGAATCATCAAGCTCGTCATCACTATGACGTATATCAGCAATCACAAACGAGCCCTTTCTGGTAGCTGATGCACTGTAGCCTAACTGCAATGCGTTGACTGGCAATTTGTCATTCTTCATGACAACTTCACTATTACTATAGTAGTTCTGATTACCGTCAATGCTGTGATGAATGTTTATTGTCGTATTTTCTACAGTGCTCATATCTCAGTCGAAATCAGCACCGATTTCAAGCATATGAAATATGCTGACTGTAAAGTCTGGCTCATATACGAGTCTGCCAGAGTGTGAACCACTGTCACGTCACACGTCAACGGTTTCAGCACCGATTTCAAGCGTATGAAATATGCTTGTGACAAAAGCACTGGAAAAACAAAACGTACATTAAGATGACAAAATATCTTCTCTAAAACTGTACAAAATATGGCACAATTGTCCAAACGATGAAATAAATAATCAGTTGGCGGTATGCAATGACAGCATAAGCACAGAGCAACCAGTCTGACTGACGAATGACTGACAGTGGCGCTTCATTCACTAAGTACAAAGTCGTGTCACCTGCAACGAACATCAAGCTGGTGCTTGCACAAAAAAAGCTGCAAAACCACATTTGCAAGAGGCTCAGCTGAAAGAGAGACTAGTACGTTCATTATTTATTTAGATATTAGCCAGCGGTCTCACTAATCAGTTCATACAAACTATTTGTTTTCATAAAACCTTAAAATCCATGCCGCCAAACGATTAAAATGCTTATTCTTTGGGCATAGAGGCTACGGCCTGCGCCTTCGTCTAAACTTCTTTTGCTTTGCTTTTACACGAAAAATCGACAACAATAATCACTCTTACAAGTGTAAACAGTGATCACGTGACTATTTAATTTTAGTGAGGCGTTTTTTTATTATATTTTCTTTCTCGATGAACATTAAAGAGGCGTGTACAGAGTTTGTTACATCCTCAATATAATTCGAATTCGTTGACAGTTTCCTCTCGTTGTCATTCTCTTTATTCGATATAAATGTCAAAATTTAATAAACTGCAGCCCTAAGCGATCGCCTAAAATGGCAAAAAATTAGCAAATACCGTACTCCGTACACATATAAGGCGGCAGAAGCCGATAATGGAAATTATGGGGTGAGGAAATTTATTTCGACGAATAATTTATTTCGTGCTAGGCAGAAAACTCTCTGTTTCAGTCTCTGGCCCGGTGAACATTAAATGAACATTTTTTGATCCCATGCATAATCCCTAAATTGGACGCCGCCAGTCGTCGACAAAGTCCATAGACAGTGTCTATAGACCTTGGTCGTCGATATACTAGACAGACTACTGGCTCTATAGTCTATAGCGATTACCCATGAATATTAAAGGTTTATCGGTAATAGATCTTGCAGGTACTGCGTAGTCCGTATACAATGGCCTGATAAGTGATAATGTTCGGCCGTATTTCGTCGATATTTTGCTATGATTTCTGTGCGAGAAAACCTGAATGATTGGGCTGTCAGGTGAGAAAAGTTTTACCAACTTTACGTGTTTTAGGCCGCATCGAATGCATGAGATGCAGACCCCGCATCCCGGCATCTGTTAGTCTGTCAGTCTGTCTGTCACGCGGCTTCACGCGGGTTTGCTGTGCAAAAACGGCTGAACGGATCGGCGAAGATTCTTGGGGCCCAAGAAACATTGTTCCGATCCCCCCATGGCAAGAGGAGAAAAATTCGATGCGGTATTCGCCTAATTAGACTTACTATGTTTACTTGTCCAGTCTTAACAAGCTTCAATAAATAAGCTAAGACTGTCATAGCATAACCTCGCTTGTTTAAAAGCATCAAATGGTGAAAAAAGACGTATATGACGTATATAAAACTGCACTTGAATATCTCAGTGATAAAATGGCATTGACAGACGAATGCTTTTTACATATGGTAAACCAAAAAGATATACTGTAAGGTATCGCAAACCTTCAATCTACAGAGTACAGAGTACAGTCTGCAGAAAAAATACAAACATTGTAGGCCTAAGTAGGCAACTCTGCTCATTTCATACAGTGTTAGAGATCGAGTGCTGTGCCCACGAGTTCATTCTTAACGCTTTCCGACGAATTAACTGCCACTTCACAACTGGCATGTATTTTCATGATCAGAATGTTGATCAGCATATCTTATAGGAGTAACGCCATCATTCATTGTTAATGTCGTCTTGGTGCGCAGCTCCGAGCAAGACGTATTTGTATAACTAGTGCTACGCGCCGTATGTTTGTCGATCTGCCTGACTCACTGATCCACATAATCATTAAAGTCTTCATTATTCTAGTATTTTCGCATCAAATACCATGGCGAGGTTCTAATGGAATCACTCTTCACAAGTGGATAAGTATGGGTGCAGTTCGTGGAGTTCGTTCGATGTCATTCACATCATATGAAACCAGCACAAAGTTACACTGTAGCCCTAATCTAATGCGTGCAATTTCAAGTGGCAATGTGCCAATTTTTATGGATTTTTATTTTAGTACCAGTTGTGCTAAGTGTGCCTAGACAAATAAAAGTTCGCTGTCTTTTCTGTCTGCTGTGCATTAGTCCACTCTATGAGGGCGCATATTTTACGGAAGATGAAGATCACTTGATTTTAACAACAATGTTATTTGCTTGTAAGCCATAGTAATGATTCGAAAGCATGCACGTTGTTCTATAAACATTTGCACGTCATAATAGCATCAATTCAGCCCGACTCTATATACGTACTTGGTACTCGTTGGCCTATAGATTGAGCTTTGAACCATATCGCATTTCACGGAATGGCAAGTATGGAAATAAGCGGATATGTGGCAGTCGTCATGGTAATGGACCTGTGAGTGACGGGTGGAAGACAGCGGTGAATCCGTGACGAACTGACTGGAAGCAGCGTTGCACGACTAACCGCATGTCGGCCCACGCGACATATCCATCTTTGTACCCAGCAACCTCAGCGTCACCCATCGCTCATCCTCCTGCGCACCGTCAAATCCATATCGGATTTCTTTCGGTCTCAGCAGCGGCGCGGTCCGAGTTGTGGGAATCGACGGCCTTGTCTATGGATAATAAACGGAGTGTCGTCGGGGCCAGCGGGCCGCGATCAATCAACGCCTATTATCGCTCGCTCGGCGTCCATCCGTAGCAGTCGCGGATGGGTCAGAATGAATAAGCAAGTTTTACGCCAGCTGCCAGGATAATCCGCGTCGACCGTCGTGGCCAGGCGTGACCGGCGACTTGACGAGCCCTAACTGACGCGAAATTGTCGTCTCGATTATATGGAAAGTTATGCAATGTATTCCCGGGCGTCACTCGGGACACCTCCGGGTCGCGTCGACCGATCTTCGCGCCGACGATGACGCACAATCGATATCGTTTTATCGATCTACTGTACGTCAGGATGATGATATTATAAGCTCGTATCGACCAGCTGTCACATACTGTCTCTGCTATAGATCGACCATACATTGCAGTGTGAACGGATTACCCACGTGTCTCGCCGTATGCGTGAAAAGTTCGCGGCATTTCAGTGTCATTATTCAGTCCTGCGATTGTATGTTCATAGGTGTTTCATATGTCATTACCTGCGCGCCAGCTATGCTGCGAGCAGGCATTGCTTTTGGTGGCGTTGGTGCGTCTATCTGTCCGCACAAAATCTCGAAAACTAAAGATCAGAAATTGATGTAACTTGATAGGAATATATGTCCCATGGTGAACGCTAGAGTGGTTGGAAGTTGGTGACATTTGACCTTGACCTTGGACCTTGAGAGCTATTTTCGTATTTTTTCATTTATCACACATATCTCATCCACCGTTAGGAGTTTCGAATGCCTTAACCTAGCAACTTCATTTTCAGCGTGAAGGTACATTTTCAGAATATCTAGGTCACCCTCGAGTTTCAAGGTCATGGGGTTAATATTTTGATACTATGTCAGAAGAATGTAAGATCATGGGATGCATTTCAACAAAAAACAAGCTACTGCAGAAATAGCCTACGTATAGGCTAAGTGACATATTGCCGCGGTATTATGTGGGTTAACACGTATATGAATTAATAGCTATTGTTAATGCTGTTAGTTAAACATGTATCCTACGGTGACCTGGAAATGTGAAAGCGTCATTAACTAGATGATACAAACGATACCATAGCTGATCCTGGATTTTTCCCTTTATTTACAGTGAGAAATTTTTGTCGATTAACCTGAACAATTTATCATGAATGCATTACTTTGGTGAATTCCTGTACAAACCACTTGTCTCGGCGTTATGCTTACACACTAGTAATATAGAATGTATATGTTTGCTGGAAAGCTTAATCCACTGAACTCGTCCCGTTTGTATGTGCTAGTATATCTCATAGATTTAATACAACATCTTTGACAGAAACAAGCCAGTAGGCGTCACACAACCGGCTGTGTGAGTTTCAGAGGAATAAGTACGCACAACACGCAATGCGGTGTTTATGAACGATCGCATATATTGCGTCCAATATCGACAGTGACGGCTAAGTATTATTCGCGCCTGGCGATCGACCACCGACTTAGTCCCTTGACACAGATCAACGTAGACTACTGTATATGAGTATATATTTAGTCAGGGATGCACAGACCTAAACGTTGACTCTCTTCACTACAGTGACAGCACTGGCGACTAGCAACTCGACAGCTGCTGCAGCCGGAAAAACGCACATTGACATAATCCTTTGCAGATCCGTCAACATCACAAACGACAAATAAATTTTGCTATTCACTAAGTCGGAAACCGCAGTCTCACGCCTCTTGAATATAACTGACAACTTTGACCAAGAATATTACAAACTTTAAGGCTTTAAAATTTACCGCTACGTATACTGACACTGCGACGCATTTCCAGGTCCCTCTTCTTCGACGTGGAGAACAACTAGGCAATTATTGCGGACAACGATAAGCAGCAGTATCGATGAGCTCCATGCAAGTAAAGCGACACAGTAACCATGCGGGTGCCAAACGGCTCATTACAGGACAACAAATGGACGATAAAGGAAAGTACAAGGATCAGCCCCTCGGGCGCCCGACGATACATCACCGTCGCCAGCTCAGCCCAGCCGGTCCCGCCGCATCCATGCTGCTGCTGCTGCTGCTGCTGCGTGTAGAGTACGACGAGGACGCGTCGGCACGGACTGCCGCGGTCGGTGATCAAAGCAAGACGAATGACACGCCGGTGAGTTTGCCAGGCGCCTCGGCCGCCCAGACCTACCGCGTCGTCCGGAAGCGGAAAAGCACATTCGATGCCGCTGGAGGTTAATAACGCAATTCGACGACTGTCGACGACGACGCAGATAGACACGTAAACGACAGAAGACAGACGCGCAGCACGTCAGCAGAGGCGGACAGAAACTGACTGCGTATTACACAGTAGTACGATAAAAATAGCAAAACTGAATATCGCCAGCGTACGACACGCAGCTTTAGGTCTTATTCACGAAACTAACTATGCTATATAGGCTATATTCATACTCGAATCATATTGACTAGCATAGGCTGAAACTGACTACAAAACCTTAAATTTTTGGACGCTGTTTTAGTTAAGCATAGTTTCGTGCACTTTTGTCAATTGTTACCAAACTTGATAGTTAAATCGATGCTATAAATTAAAGACACACAAGCAGATTGAGGACCAGCTTCGGCCGGAAGGCAAAGACAGGTATGGTTCATTCTACTCATAGATAAAGCACGTGAATGTGCAGGTAAAACTGAGAGATCCTTTAACAACGCGTACTATACCTGAGCGCATCTGCAATGGGCTTCCCTTACTTAGAGGCGCTACAAGTGTATGCTTGCTTACCTTAGTACCTTACTTTACCTTTTTCAATCATCGTGTATCCGAATACATGTACGCACTTGTAAATTGCATTGCATTTTTCATTATCATGTCACACCGACAAGGCGTCAAAATCAATGCCAGTTATCGACATCGATAGTTTGCCGCTTCACCTATATACAAGCGCCTGTTTACAGTTCAGTTCAATAATGGTCGAATGACGATCGATATCGCTCGGTCTTTGGTCGTCGCGCCGGCGTCGACCTTCTCGATACATCGACTTGTATACTCGCACTCTCTACCGGAAGCCTATAATAGAAGCGTGTGAAACGGAAGCAGTCGGTCAACTTAGTGTTGACACTAGACGCCTGACGCCATGCATAGTGGATACATTGCTCCGTATAGGCGTATCGAAGTTCAGAAATGTGAAAAAGAGAATGAGATAAACGGCCAAAAGCTACGCACAGGTAGCTAATGTATGGAGCCTTGCAGTGCGATATTCAAAGTCTTAAGAAGATAAAACATAAAACATGCAATCTCATGTTGTTATACGAAACAAAAACCACGAAAACTGGTGGAACGCTTTTGCGTCAATTGTTTAGCCGATTCAAAAATTTATGCAGTGAAATCGCTGTCGTCTCTGCATACAGTAGATCTACATGCAGAGGATCAAATCATATCAACGGTTTGTTCGACTGACACTGCTCTGCCGAATATGAAAATTGTATACTCAGGCTGATGTAGGGGCCTATACTGTAACACGTTAAGGCTCACTCTTATGGAAGCTAAACAAGAGGAGTACAGGACAACATGTACTGCAAAATGGACAACACAATATGTGTACGGATAATTAGATACTCCCTGGCGACAGCAGACAGTTGCGTTTGTGAACTGCATATCGCCGCGCACAGACGACAATACGAATGTCTGGATGCACGCACGCGAATAACTAAGCCAATATCGTTGTATAGCGGCAAAGAAAGGGAAGGGTCGAGCGAGACGCAGTGAGATGAAGTAACTGTCCATAGAAAAGCGTGCAATGGACTAGGAGATGCGGACAGCGGATTGATGTCGCTAGCAGCGGAGATGCACTATGACTGCTAGCCGGCACGGTCAGCGTACAGCTGGTGCCGTCATTGATTTGTCATCTGAGATGACACGGCCAGACCGGACGCACGTACTGCGGTCAGAACGATCTAATTGATACTTGCCGCTAACTTCAACCTCTTCCTTCACGCACGCACGTCATCGCTCGAGAAAGCAATTACTTCTCGCGTTCGAGAAAATCGCACTGCACCACCAGTGATACTTTCAAACTGCTATACCGTCCATCGTCGCAAAGCTTGAAATGGAGAATCGATAACGAAAAACACAAAGCAACAATTGTCTACCTAATGTCTTTTATTAAGTGCATGGTGCTTCAACTGTACAATAATGTACTTGCTGTACATGCACAGTCAACCATAGAGTTGAATCATAATTTCTATTCAGAAATAGCTAAAAACGCTGTAGCCTGTGTTACATCACATCATTAGTTAATTCGACTACTAAATTCAATTTCTACAGAAGGCATAACTTTGGTAGCTCATTTTTATATTCATATTTAATACATGGTTACAATAGAAGAGTGTAATGCATGTGTGCAAAAAGAGTTAAACAAATTTTCAATTAACAATCCATGAAGTATAATCATAAGACTTTATGTGCATATTAAACAGACGTATGCCTAGTTTTTGCTGAATATAAACTTGCACGGAAATATATTTTATGTGCATGTTAGCACTGCATATAATTTTAGTAGGCATACAGAACAGTACTATAACGTAGCCTATAATAGCAATCGAAAGAAAACTGATTCCGGCCAATGCGCCATACTCCCATTCTCCCAGTTTAGTTCTCTAACCGTCACCTTTAAGTGCTATTTCTGACGGCTACAAGTCGCCGGTCTGCATTAATCCGGTGCATGTAAAAGCACGATATACACGACGGCCGACCAACCAATCCGGCAATGCTTTCAAGCGACCTTTCAGGCCATCCACGGTCGCCGTCGACATCCGTTGGGGTGACCGCTGACTGAGACGGTCCGTAAAGGCTGCCTAATCAACCATTTACCGCAATTTCCCGGCGTCAAATCTCGCTCCAGTCGTCCGTCACTGTGGAGGCGAAGAAGACGAGAGATGACGTTGACGTCAATAAGTTGACGAGTTGCTGCTGCAGTCAGTTCGAGACGTGCGAGATATTGCTGCTACGTTTGCGACCAGTCAAACGCAACTTGAGTGACGTTGTCTATTGAGACTGTTAGTTTAGACGTTGAACATGTGCGTCACTGCCTCAACCTTCCTTGTGCGATTGCCGAGGCTATATCGACGACTGTTCCAACGTTGTTGACGTATTTTCGGAATGGTATCTCAGTATTATGTAACTATTTGAAGTTTATGTTTACACAAGTACAATGCTTAGGCCTATATATGGCGGAAACTGTTCCTTCATGCATTACAACTTTCACACTATAACGTTTAACTACATAACATAGGCGATGGCCTATAGGCCTATAGCTATTATTTTTTAACATTTTTTTCTAATATTTACTGTTTCTCATCGCTTATCGCAAAGCAACTAACCTTCAAACCTTAGCAGAAGTAGTACGTAAGTAAAATCAAAATTACTCTTTCTTGATGTGCTTTATGTACCTTGATATTAGCGGAGATAGCGGTTTTTTGTAATATGTACTTCGATGACCAGCCGACATCATGATTATCGACTCAATCTGTTAGTGTCTGGGGAAAGTACGCGTGCCTGCTGCAGGAGTTATCGACGTCTGTGTACAAAGGCAATTTTATCCTACTATATCTGCAGAGACTTTTGCGACAGTTGCAGGCTAATCTTGAAGTGTGTCTCGCGGGCATTCGTTTATTCTTCTGAACACTTTCTTACAAATTCTCCAGAACTCTTGCTTCTCAGTCACTTCACGACTGTGTAGGCCTATAAGTCTTACTTGTACATGCATTATAACATACAGACTGTCTAAGTTTGATAGAACTTGTTTCGACAAACTCGTGCTATACAGCTGCAAAACGTAAACAGCTATCAGTTTGGCACTAGTATCAATAAGTTTCATTGTGGTAAATTTGCTTTTTACTCAGTAGCTGCAGGCTGCAGCTCTGGTTATCCTGACTGGGAACTGCAGGCGTTGGATGACGACGAATTCAAGCATGCAGCAGCTGTCTTCGCAGTCTCGCTGGTTTGTAGGCCTATAGTGTGAACAGATGATCTGTGGTTCTGTGGGTGACTGATGATCAGAGGCAATTTTACGACCGATATGGGCACCTATAGCATTCACCACAAAGGTGGCTTGTGATTATTAAAATTCGCCATTTCTCTAGATGATAGATGTACATCTATGACGAACATGAAGAAATGGTCAAATAATTCCCGACGACTCGTTGAAGCTAATCTAGGCTGACAGTCAATGTATTATGTCAGTGTATTATGTGCGATAAATTAGCAGATCAAGGATTTGACGAAAGGCACGTGTGTTTGCAGGTTGCAACATACGCAGAGTCATTGTTAAACAAAACTGGGCTGTATATATTCTGTGAGGCGTAAATCGCAGGTCGGCTCCCCTCTCCGCGACTCCCTTTGTCGACTGTAGTACGCGAGTCTACTGACATATTCCAGATTGGCTGGTTTCCGCAAAACACGCGCGATTAATCAGCAGCGAGATTTTGATGTTACCCAATGCATGCAGTCAACCGGATGCAGCCGCTGGACTGCTTTTGATAATTGGCAGTGTAGCACTGTAGCTTGTGTGCTATATATAATGTGTCACGTTAAATTAGGCTAAATAATGCATAAAATTCATCCGTTGATGCGATGTTTTAACGTAGACAACTCGTAATTGGCGTTGTGTGGCTTACCAGATAAAAGTATACCGGTAGCAGTCAACTCGTCCCAAAATAAACTCGTTAGGGTTACAGTTAGCCTAGTTAGGGTTAGGGCCCATTCATACATAGGACGACGATATCGATATCATCCGACATCGTCCGATATCGGATGACGTAGTCTTGTGTGTGAATGGGCCCTTAGTGTCAGGGTTAGGTTTGCCTTGGAGACGAATTGACTGGAAACCAGCATAAGTAAGTAAGTAAAACATGAATTTATATAGCGCATATCATTTTTAAAAAAACCTCTAATTATACACTAACTGGCGAAACATCACGTCGGTTTAACTTAGCATATAGATGAGTGAGTAGAAGCTTAACGTCACACTTGACACTTTATAGGTCATTTCGGGGAAATCAAGTTACATTATAAATCAAGGACAGACCAACTCAACCGTTTTGCAAAACCATGGTGTAAGTTTGTGCTAAACAAAATCTAACATTTTACTGAATCATTTTTCTGTCACGTATACGCTTTGTTTTCACAGATGCACGCAAAATGTAAGCGTAAAGCGGAGAAAATTCATAAACCTGCGGCTAAAATGTATGACTGATAGCCAAGTATATTTTTAATCGACGGTATTTTACATGACCGGTTTACACCATTGTGTACAGTTGGTGTGCTGGTGTCGTTGCCTACGACGGAGGTTTCCCAGGCCTATAAATGTGGCGATAATTGCTCGGTTGTCGAAGATTCTAATTATACACGACGAGAGTACGTCGAGTGTCTGAGTGACAATGCATGAGCGAGACAGATGATCGACGCGTTCGGCCGTGTGAGCCACTAGAAGCTCGCACTGATTGGGTTGAACGTACTTGCCGTTTACTATCGACAACAATGGCCGTCTATTTAACGCCAAACTAATGCAGTTCGCATATCTAGCCACAACTGCACAGCCACTACTAACACCTCCCGTGTGTATTTCTGGCTGCTCGACTGCATCTCACACGTAGGCTAGCAGCAGCTTAAGCCTACACAGAGTTCATTGCTTGTCGTAAATTAATGTCCATTAAATGGCTACAGTTCACTGCTAATTGAAGAACAATAGAAACTGCGGACACGTTGGTTTGAAAACAATGTAGGCCCGCGCCTGGCGTTATTCAGTTACATGGATGCCGCATTCTGTGGCCAGATAATTTTGTATGACGTTTGAGCTTTTATCCACAAAATTATATTTGCTGCCACACTTGCTATGCACAATTTTAGATTAAATTTAAACTTTTTTAATGTCATTTTGTTCTGGAGTTATAACTTATAAGTCCCGTAGTGACCTTGACGCTTGACCTTTTTTGACCTCGAAAATGATTCACGTGTTGCATGTTATGGAGTGGGCTAATTTAAAGTCAACTTTAAGTTTTAGTTTTTTTCTGTTTTCTGAGTTAGGGACAAGTAGAGAAGAGACGGCTGAACCATCAATCAATCATAGATTTTTAGAGTGGTCCAAGTAATAAAATCACTTCATAATACAATGAAGGTGGGGAATGATTTAACGGGAATCGATGATAATGTCAGGAACATGGAAGGACGGATAGTCTGAGTGCCTGGCGTAATGCGGCCTAAAAAGACAGTGTAATAACTCTATAATTATGACGCTATTGATATACCTTGCATTGCAGAGTTCGCTTTGCACGTAAGTTATGTTTAGTCATCTTCTGCAGGCAATCAACGCGATGAATAACTTCTGGTGACCCTGTGACGCAGTTACGCAGCTGCTGAAGAAGTCTGCTGACTGATGGTCAAAGTGTATTCCAGCAGTGTGTAAAACAACATCTGACGTCGGTGACCTTTGGCATGGCATTGCGTGTTACGACTGCCAGCACGTAGCATCCGCACACTACTGCCGTGACTGGGAGACAGAACGAGCATGGGCAATTTACTGTTGTGACCCTTGTAACAACCGATATAAAATTACACCAGCTTGCCACCCACACACGCGTCAACAGCATGCCACCGCCCGCCAGATACAGTAACTGCAGGTCTGTTAATGATTAAACGCGCTGTCGCATTCATTACAAACTACAGCGACTTAACAAGCTCAATTAAACTGTGTTCGAGGGAGCACAAACCTGCGCGCTGTCGCTGTTTTGCGACCGTGACATTAACCCCATGACCCTGAAACTCGAAGGTGACCTAGATATTTTGAAGATGTAACTTCAAACTGAAAATGAAGTTGATAGGTCAAGCCATTCGAAGAATATATAGCCTGAATTTAAAAAGTGCGAAAATAACTATCAAGGTCAAAGGTCAAGGTCAAATGTTACCAACTTCCAATCACTTCTAGCGTTCCCCATGGGACATATTCCTACCAAGTTATATTGATTTCCGACCAGTAGTTTTCAAGATTTTCTGCGGACAGACGCACAGACTCACAGACAGACTCCGCCAAAAACAATACCTGCTCGCAGCATGCGCACAGGTAACTATAGATCAAGGATTTAAAAAGCCGTATTATAAAGATGACCGCAAAAACTGTATACCACACCGCTTCGCGGGTGATGAAAAAATTTCTGCGAAAAAGTACGTACAAGTTGGCTTTGGGCCGAAGTGTGAATGTTAGCTGGCGAGTGAGACACTGAAAAGCTACTTGCTTTTGTAAAGCTTGCTGGACATTCTGTTGTTTCTTTGAACTGCGTCGGCATTCGGTCGCGGGTATGTCCCTGCCATTTAACTAGAAGTGTTTGACTGACGTGAACATGTTTCTGTTGCTGCATCGCGGATAACTTGGGAATTCGTTTTCCCAGTTCAAGAGCTGTTATGATTTATGATTTCTCCGAGAAGAATGCTGGCTTATTACGTACGAGTATACCATAGGATTCGGTGTTTGGAGGAAACGGTGCTTATCACGAACAACGAGACAAAAATGTTTCTGCACGCGGCAAATCATTTCAGGTGCAGTTGTTGCATACTGCAAGCAATTTATGCTGTTATGTTTCTTTGCTGATTTCTGGACTGTTCAAACAAAATGTAGGTCATTCACTCACTTTTTCTTCGCGCAAAGCATTCCGTGAAACTGAAAACTAGCGATTCTGTACTTTCTGTGGAATCTGTACGTCTATCACCGACGCGTTTTTCACAGAATTGCACTAAAACTGTGAATTCTGTCGCTTATTATAAAAGTCAGTTGAAACACAAAATGGCTATGACAAGTTACAGAATATATTGAAGGTTTTAATGGGACAGTTTTTTTACCCGCTTCAGGCGAATTTACTTAGGACCAGCGACTGATTTCATCGCCTTAGTTTACGAACGAAATGCACTGTGTCGACTGCACTTGAGCCTCTTGTTCACTTCGCACAGACACCGCTCCCTTCACGGTGTCTGTTAAATCCCGCACCGGATTATATGGCGTACTGTACCGGACACTGCTTAAATGCTTATTATTTTCAGCTTATGTCACTTGACAGTGGCACCGTGAAAGCATGCGGAGATGCGTTTCGTGTTGCATGTTTCTGCGTAGTGTCGACGTGTGTGGCCTGGGCGGTGAGCTCTTAACGGCTGTTGACATGGCCGAGCAGTAACCCACGCTGTCGGGCATCTCGCCGTCGCCAAGTTTCCGTGCGACTTGACGATCTTTCGCGTCGCCGCACGCAGGTGCAGACATGCATGCCGGCCGTTCGACGTACGGTCGACCATGTGCGTCGACGGTTGTTGACCGAAGACCAACAGATGTAACGCGGACCACCAGCTGACACGCTGTCACCTCAACTGCTGTGTCTGTTGCGCAGATACAACAGTGCGCTGTGCTGTAGGCCTAATGAAACTCAAAAGCTGCTAAACGCTTTGCGCATTGGACTTCTGTTAACTCAAGACGAAACACTAACTGTACATCTATCTATCTTAAAACTCTATCACAAATAGCTAAAGTTGAAGTATTTCATGGAAGAATTAGGCGAGTCGCCTTTAATGCCCATATTACAAATAACAGACCACTGTGTGACAGCTACGTGGCAAAGCAATTAATTTCTGTTTTGTTGTGATGTCTGTCTGTCCGCTCACAAAATTACTACTCAGAAATTGATGTAACTTGACAAGAAGATGCCGTATAGCATTGACTGCAACTTTAGCTATTTGTGATAGAGTTTTAAGATAGATAGATGTACAGTTAGTGTTTCGTCTTGAGTTAACGGAAAGCTAGTAGAAAATTGTCAGTTACCGTAAGTTTTTAATAAAAATCCCCTTTGAGTACTACAGGACTAATTAAAATAACGACGCGACCACTGGTTAATTACACCTTGGTAAATTTGTATCAAATCGCGAATAAATTTGACGACATCTATTTCAAGGCTGTAAGCTCTACAATGTAAAGGCAGACGTCTGCACATTCATAATTATCGCCAGAATCGGACAGACGCGACCGGGTGACTGCAGGCCGCTGTGGGGGCCTAGTGTACTCAGTGCTGTTACTCTATACGGCCTACTGCGGGCTAGCCAACGCGGATATAAAGCATACGAGCAAATCAATGCTATCTGACAGACCGAACTACGGAGGCAAATCGAATTACGTACGTTCGGTAGCGCCTCTCCGATCGACCCGAGTTTGCACACCAGGACGAACAGATCGATGCATGCGACTCGCGTAAAGAACATTTCTAATAAGCGACCAGACAGGACGCGAGCAGACCGGACGGCCGACAGCAAGACGGCTGGGTGCTGTTTTTTGCAGCGCGGCTGCAGGGAGGCTAAGTAATATTTGAGGATTGCGGCGACCAAACGCAACCGGATCAAGCGGAGGTGGCGGACGCAGTCAGGCAAACGGCGGGTTTATCCTAACTGGAGACGAAGTCGCTACGTACGTGTCAGGAAAGTGATCAATCACACAGTTAGCGGCTGCAGTGCCGCTGCAACCGTAAATTGGCTGATCGTCGTGGAGGTGCATCGCGGCCGCAGCACAACGATCGACCGACCGCGCGAACGGACGGACGCCGCGGCATCAACACAATACAGCATGTTTTTGCCGCACCGACAACCCGACAGGTCGCCGGCCTGCCAGCGATTTACCGCCAACGAGCGCCGACCGCCGCGCCGGGCTCCCAGTCCAAATGCTTCAGTTCTCAGCTTACCAGGCGGACTTATGTACAACGTCTGCATATCTGGAAATCACATAACAGAAGCCGTGGTAGACTAGAATCGACATCGTTTATTGGCAAAATAAAAACACATTACGACAATGCCATGAAAACTTGCAGAAGTTGCTAGCAGCAGCACAGCACATGCATTTTAGAACAGCAAACACAACCGATTAAACATTCTCGTGTTTTCTTACTCTTTTACACAGCACAAACTATAGTAACTATTGTATTGCGTGCAGTATGCGGATAATGTCGATACAATCATTAATTTTCACACTTCACTATCTGCCGATGTTCAGATTGTCCGCATGCGCTAGAAATGATGCCATCTTCAGCATAAACTTTGTCGGATAAACTACACTATAGTACCAAAACAAAGAATACTATCTTTTTGCAGTATTAACGTAAACATCGACATTTTTAGATGAATGCATTTTTGCATATTTTGCAAGCTTTCCTTTAACACATAACATGAATTTTACGTGTGGAACAACTCTACTGTGTCATACAAGCAACGTGCACAGCACCAAGCGGTCGTCAGCAGAGCTGCAGCTCTGTCTGAATGCCGCGGATTAAGCCCCTATCACAGTCTACAGAAGTTTCATGTATTTGGGGGTGTGGATCCAGCCCTCGACCCCATCGCCCAAATAGTATGTGCATCAACTCCCTATCACAGTCCACCAGCATACCAAGTTTCACGTTCCTCACTACTGCGGGTTGGGAGAAATCAGGTGGATTTATGAAGAGGCGCTATATCAAGTGTCTTTTACCTTTACCTATAGTTAACAGCTCAATTTAACTGCCAAGAGACTCAGCTCTGCCTGCTAACCAATAATCTTGCACGGAGTATGGCTTGAAACTGTCGCAATGTAGGTATACATGTACAGAGATGTAACAGTAAACATAATTATTATATACATGTGCAATGCAAGACAACGTCACCAAAAACAGGCAACAGACATTCACAACGAATAACCGCGTGAGAGTACAGTATATTATTGCTTTGAACACGCCGATCTGTCTGTCTGTGTGTACATGTGTCCGTACAAAATATTCCACGACAAACCAATGATACCATGCAGTTTCACATCAATTTCTAGGATTTCCGACGTACTCCTTATAGCAGGATTCACCTCAAGCGAAACACTACAACCTATCATCCGACAATGCACACAATTCAATAAACATTAAACCGGCAACGCCGCTCAACATTTGGCAGTGCTGAATTTACTTCATTGTAGCTTTGCAGAATGTTTCGTCGGCAGAAAGAATGCTAATGGGACGAGTCAAAGACTTACGGACAACTTCGTATTACAAACATAGGTATCAGGTGGTTTGTCGTGGTAACTAGCATGTCTAAGCCGCCAATAAATGGCCGATTCTAGTCGACGAGTTGATCATGCGTTGCGAGTTCATCGACTCGAGAAATACCCTTAACTAGCGCGCGAACGTCCAATTCTAAATGAGCAGATGATGTGAGTTCGTCTTGTCTTTGCGCCAATGCACTGACTAACTGACCGCGATGACCTCATCAGCCGTCTCGGTATCTTTCGCGTGCGCACCTGTACATACACATTTACACAAATTGCCGCCAGCTGGCGCCACCCGACCGCAACGTTCACTTCACGCTACGCGCACGTGCACTGACTGATACTCGCTGTACATACTTGGCGACTACGTTACATAACGATGGAAGAACGCTTGACGCATGGCGCATGGCGCGGCACGGTATTCACAGTGCACAGTAATCGGTATACTAATAACACATCTTGGGCGGAACTGTACTGCGACCTGACGATACAGTATACGTTAATCACGTACGGCCGCAATCTTGTCACATAAATAGCAACACGTAGCGGTGATAAGAAGACGTATAAGACTGCGACATATAAATGGAACAGATGCATAGAATTGAGCCAAAAACCAGTGACACACAAGACAAAAACTTGTTATGGAACTTTACTGCATGCGTATGTTTGATTACGCTGAATTTCGCACCACACGCGTTCCGACTTCGAAAAACCAAACATAAAATACTGCTAACATTACAACGCAGAATGATCGATTACTTTGCGTCCCATGGTAGCACTGTGTATTTTATTATATGGCAGCTTTAGATGCGCGTAAGGCATTTGACCGTCTCAATCATGTTAAATTGTTTAACTTACTGCTTGATAACAATGTGCCTCCCAGGGTTGTGCGAGTTATCTGTGATTGCTATGGTAAAACCACCTGTGTGGTTAGATGGAAAAACTGTTTGTCAGAGGATTTTGTTGTGAAAAGTGGTATAAGACAAGGAGGTATATTATCACCCTTTTCTGTTTAACATGTATTTTGACACTTTGTTATGCGAGCTGAGACGAAACGGCGAGGGCTGCTATCTTGGCCGGCATTATGTTGGCTGTATCGCATATGCTGATGACTTAATTTTGTTGTCTGCGTCACTTTGTAATTTGCAATCTATGCTTGATGTGTGTCATAATGTTGCGTCTAGTCTCGATATTGCTTTT
>Ga0126335_1000437_pt1 | contig 19935 bp, 19 predicted proteins | sample OlaspJWI45metaG_FD_108409 | JGI IMG/M metagenome (GOLD analysis project Ga0126335, IMG submission 108409) | Marine gutless worms symbiont microbial communities from Oahu, Hawaii - Olavius sp. 1 OAHU.JWI-45 metaG | ecosystem: Host-associated > Annelida > Digestive system > Unclassified | place... | reverse complement strand
TTACATTATCAGGTATAAGTAGTAATACAATTAATTCAATAATCAGTAACAATGATATTGAAATCAATGCAGGTGCTTTGGAAAATATTCGAGTCAGCATGCAGAGTTACTCACTTATAGCCAATAATAGCTGAAATCCTGTATCTAAAAAGTTGTCCAAAATGTACCGTAATTTGTCATCAATGACGACCTAGATCAGTGGCGCCGAAGGTATTCGCTGGATCTTTTGGTTAGCTACTTCTTTCCAGCAAGATACATCATGTCGACAAAGCATGACAATTCCAGTCTCACTTCTCAATTTGAAGGCTTCTGATTTCTTATAGACGTAATGAGCCACCTACCATCTGATTCCTTTACAAGCGTAAAGCTGCTTCAGAGAATACGATCAGGACCATCAGTTCCCTTAATGGTATACCGAGCATCTGCCAAAGCTACTCCTGGGCGAAGAAAACGAATGGTTTCTACTACAATAGAACGCTTACCCGGGTTCTTCTTACTACTCCTCTTCATACCAGCCGTAGCCTCTTCAACACCACGACGCCACTCACCTCTGGATGTTAATTGATCTATACTTGGCGCCAACACAGCCAGAACAGCTTCAATATCACGTCTGTCGCGCCCTTCGACATACGAATGAAGGACTGTTCGTACACTTGTCTTTTCCTGTTCTTCATCAGCAGCAGTAAGCTGACTAACCAAACCCAGAGACAGCAAGCAGACCATGGCTACTGCGGTTATCATTTTGTTTATACTCACGTGTCACTCCTTCGTATACTTGGGTAGACTAAGGTTCTGTAGCTAATTTATTATTAAGAAGCACCTCAAGTGCTTCATATTATTTCCATTATAGTGACGCGGAGCTACATATTCCCGTATTGAAGACCAAATGATGCTCATTCTGTGCCGTAAATGTGCATTATTGCCGTACCGGAATAATGGCAGCTTCCGGGTGGATCGTAGCGAAATCATAACCCAAAGCTGGGCTCCATTCTAATGGCATGAATGATAAAACAAACATTCAGGTAGTAAGTCAAAGAAATATCTATCAAATAGAATACTAATTATCGTGAACAGATGTACTATCTGCAGGGGCCTGGTCACGTTCGTCCATGCCATAGTCCCTGTTAACGTCTGCTACTCTCAATCGATAGTTAGAAAATACACCTTCACGTCCTTTTTCTTGAGCCAAACGATGGGCCTCTAAATTTCTCCATTCTTCTATGGCTTTTTCATCACGCCAGAATGATAGCGATAATACTTTTCCCTCATTAACTAGACTGGAGAATCGTTCTATCGATATAAAACCATCGATCTTTTCCAGGAGTGGTTTTAAACCGGCTGCAATATCAAGATATTCATCAACCTTTCCTTCTGCTGGGTATACTTCAAATATCACTGCAATCATGTCTTTTCCTCGCTAGACAAGCCTCTCGTGAAGAGAGAATAAACACCATTATATGCCGATTGAGGATTACCCAACGACCTGTTAAGTATCCGGAAAACCTGCTTCCTTCATCACTTCTTCGATCTCATCCAGGCTTGCAGGATCATCAATCGTGGAAGGAACTGTATATTCCTCCCCTGCTGCTATTTGACGCAGTACCCGGCGTAATATCTTTCCTGATCTAGTCTTTGGTAAACGCTTCACAACGAGTGTCTGGTTATAGCAGGCAATCGGTCCAATGGTTGAGCGGATATTTTGCTTTAGTTCATCACCAAGCTGGCTTTCACCAATATCAATTCCATCTTTGAGCAACACCAGACCTAATGGGACTTCACCTTTAAGATCATCACCGATACCAAATACAGCACATTCAGCGACGGCAGGGTAATCTGCAACGATCTCTTCCATCTCGCCAGTGGAAAGGCGATGGCCAGCCACGTTAATCACGTCATCCATCCGCCCCATGACAAAGACATAACCGTCATCATCAATGTAACCCCCATCACCGGAAACGTAGTAACCAGGAAACTGCTTCAGGTAACCGGACACGAAACGTTCATGATCACCCCAGATCGTCGGCAGGCAACTGGGCGGCATCGGTAACTTGACTGAGATATAACCCTGCTAGTTTGGCCCAAGCTCTGTGCCGTCTTCACCCAGGATCTGAACATTGAAACCCGGCGCTGGCATTGTTGCTGAACCTGGTTTAACCGGCATACGTTCAATGCCCAATAAGTTACCGGCAATCGCCCAGGCGGTCTCGGTTTGCCACCAGTGGTCAATGACTGGCTTACCCGTTTTTTCTGTCACCCATTCATAAGTTGGCGGATCAAGACGCTCCCCGGCCATGAAGATTGTTTTAATGCAGCTGATGTCGTATTGCTTGATCATCTCACCATCCGGGTCTGCCTTCTTGATAGCCCGAAAGGCAGTCGGTGCCGCAAAGATACAACTTGCACCATACTCGGATGCAACCCGCCAGAAGGCTCCGGCATCCGGTGTCATGATCGGTTTACCTTCATAAAAGATGGTGGTGCATCCACGTAATAGCGGCGCATAAACGATATAAGAATGACCAACAACCCAACCGACGTCTGATGCCGCCCAGTAAACTTCACCGGGACTGATGTCATACATACACTCCATGCTGTAATGCATGGCAACTGCATGACCGCCATTATCACGCACAACGCCTTTGGGTTTACCCGTTGTGCCTGATGTGTAAAGTATATAAAGCGGGTCGATTGCACGGACAGGAACACAATCAGCAGGCTCTGCTTTTTCTAATGCCTCATGCCAGTCAAGGTCCCGCCCTTCCTGCATGCTTGCCGTTACCTGTGGACGCTGCAGGATGAGGCAGGAAGACGGTTTACATGAAGCCAGTTTAATTGCGTCGTCCAGCAGGGGTTTGTATTCAATGACCTTACTGACCTCGATGCCACAGGAAGCACTGATGACCAGTTTCGGCTCGGCATCATCAATACGAACGGCCAACTCATGCGGGGCAAAACCACCAAACACCACCGAATGTATCGCACCAAGACGTGCGCAAGCCAGCATGGAAATTGCGGCTTCCGGAATCATCGGCATATAGATGATGACGCGATCACCTTTACCAACACCCTGCGTGGCGATCATGCCAGCTACGCGGGCAACTTCATCGCGCAGTTCTCGATAAGTGTATTGTTTTTTCTGACCGGTAACTGGTGAATCGTAAATCAGTGCCAGCTGGTCGGCACGGCCATTTTCAACATGATAGTCGAGCGCCATATAAGCAGTATTCATTTCACCGTCCGCAAACCAGCGGTCTATACCATTCTCATCCCTGGACAGAATCGTCTCGGGAAACTTGTACCAGGACAAAGCCTGAGCCTTATCTTTCCAGAATGTCTCCGCTTCTTCGATGGATTGACGATAGATTTCTTTATAGCTCATGACTGCCTCCAGTGTACTTTCTATACTCTTTACTTATGCTTCCAGGTTAACGATGACGCGACCACGTATCTTCCCTTCCAGTAATTCCTCACAGGTTTCTGCAACTTCATTCAGGCTAATCTCTCTATCAGTAAGCAAGGAGAGTTGTTCTTCGGTTATATGCTCGGATAGCATGGCCCATGCACGTTCACGCAATTCTCTTGGTGCTGTAACCGAGTTAATACCACGTAACGTTACACCGCGCAGGATGAACGGAAATACGGTACTCTTGAGACCGATACCACCCGCATTACCACAAGCCGACACCACACCTTCTGATTTGGTTTGTGCTATTGCCGTAGCCAGCACTTCCGCTCCTACAGTGTCTACTACGGCTGCCCATGTTTCGCGTTCCAGCGGCTTGCTTTCACGAGAGAGCTCCTCACGCGCAATGATTTCACTGGCACCAATCTGCTTGAGATAATCATTCAGACCTTCCCTGCCGCTGAGCGCATGCACCTCGTAACCGAGCGCTGATAACAACATCACAGCGACACCACCGACGCCGCCACCGGCGCCAGTCACCAGTACAGGACCGTCATCCGGTTTAATATCACGATCTACTATTGCGATAACACACAGTGCGGCAGTAAAACCGCCAGTGCCCAGCACCATTGAGGTACGGGTATCAATCCCTTCGGGCAGAGATAAAGGCCAGTCAGCATTAATCTTTGCATACTGCGCCAACCCGCCCCAGTGCTGTTCACCCATACCCCAGCCAGTGGATACCACTAGATCACCTGCAGACAGGTCGCTTGAACCCGGGTCGATCACTTCACCGGCCAGGTCAATGCCTGGCACTATGGGGAATTCACGAATGACTTTGCCCTTACCGGTTATCGCCAATGCATCCTTGTAATTCAGGGTAGAATAATGGACCTTAACCACGACATCCTTTGCAGGTATGGCATCCAGTGTTAGCTCTTCTATAGCTGATGTGGTTTTGCCCTCTTCCTGCCGCAGTACAAGTCCCTTGAAAGTTTCGCTCATTGTCTCCTCCTGTTTTATATTTTTCGCTTTGGTTGATCCCGGTTTAATCCGTAGTGCCGGAAAATAATTCATCCAGCTTTTGTTCATAATCGTGGTAACCCAGGTAATCATAAAGATCCATGCGGGTCTGCATGGTATCTACAGTATTTTGCTGTGTACCATCCGCAAGAATATGCTCATAGACATTTAACGCCGCCTTACTCATGGCACGAAATGCACTCAGCGGAAACAGTTGCATCTTAATGCCGACAGATGCCAGCTCCTCTGCTGTAAATAGTGGTGTCGAACCAAATTCGGTGATATTTGCCAGGCAGGGGACACCTACTGCACTGGTAAAGGTCCTGTACTGATCCAGAGTATTGATCGCTTCCGGAAAGATCATGTCTGCCCCCGCCTCGGCACAGGCAACTGCCCTTGCTACCGCGGAATCCATACCTTCAACAGCTAGTGCATCTGTTCGCGCCATAATGACAAAGTTTTCATCTGTCTTTGCATCTACTGCAGCCTTTATGCGGTCTACCATTTCATCCTGAGAGACGATGGCCTTGTTCGGGCGATGACCACAACGCTTTTGCATCACCTGATCTTCAATATGAACAGCGGCAACACCGGCACGAGTCATTTCACGCACACAGCGGGCTATATTAAAGTTGCCACCCCAACCGGTATCAATATCAACCAGCAATGGTAATTCGGTGGCGTCAGTAATACGCATGGCGTCCGTTAACACATCCTGCATGGTGGTAATCCCCAGGTCCGGAATACCCATTGAACAGGCAGCAACACCTCCACCGGAAAGGTACAGCGCCTTATGGCCGATTCTTTCTGCCATCATGGCGCTGTAGGCATTGACCGCCCCGACAATCTGCAACGGATTATTCTGTTCTACCTGTTCGCGAAAACGTTTTCCTGCACTCATGATTCAGATTCCTCAATACTTAGTCTTAATGCTTCTTTTGATCCCTGTATATGCCGTCGCATTAATAGTTCGGCCAGTTCAGGGTCACGCGATTCAATGGCGTCACATATACGCTTGTGTTCTTCAAGCGCGCGTGCCGGACGAAATGGCCGCCGGCTGGACTGCCGCCGATACATCATGATGGGCTGATATAACTCGTCCCTCATCAAACGTAGCAAACGTCCATTGTGACTACCTTTTAATATCTGCAGATGGAAATCCAGATCACCGTGCTGATGGCAATAAGCCCTGCCATCCGTATCATTCACCTTGGTTTCATGAATACTGAGCAGGGTTCTCAGATCGGCAATTTCATCGAATGTCATTTCCGTTGCGGCCAGACGTGCTGCCATGCCTTCAAGTGATTCGCGTACCGTGTAGATTTCCATCAATTCATCAAGCCCGAGCGAGATCACACTTACGCCAGCATGTGGGCGACGCTCGACCAGTCGCATTCCTTCCAGATCGCGAATTGCTTCGCGTAGTGGCCCGCGGCTTACGCCGTAACGGTTCGCCAGTTCCACTTCACTGATCTTACTGCCCTGCGGCAACTCACCTTCAACAATGGCATTAACCAGTTTGCCGCGTAGATCATCAGCGAGTGTATGTTTAGCTTCCACTAAAATGTATCTCCAGGGATTCTTACTGCGCCTTCCATTAATACCCGAGCACTTCGACTCATTACAACTTTATTCACAGTCCAGCCATTATCAGTCTCAATCACTTCAGCACCGACCTTTAGTGTTCCTGATGGATGGCCAAAGGTCACAAAGCTTCTTTCACCACCACCGGCGGCCAGGTTAACCAAGGTACCGGGAATCGCGGCTGCAGTACCAATCGCAACAGCGGCTGTACCCATCATGGCATGATGTAACTTACCCATTGATAAGGCACGCACATTGAGGTCAATATCACTTGCATTAACCTGCTTGCCACTGGAGGAAGTGTAATCCTGTGGTGGTGCAACAAATGCTACCTTGGGGGTGTGCTGACGACTTTCCGCTTCTTCTACCGTCTTAATTAAACCCATCTTAATTGCACCATAGGCACGGATAGTTTCAAACATGGCCAGTGCCTTATCATCGCCATTAATCACTTCCTGCAGTTCAGTGCCCGCGTAACCAATCTCTTCCGCATTTAGAAACACGGTGGGGATGCCTGCATTAATCATGGTCGCCTTGAAGGTACCAACACCCGGTACTTCCAGCTCGTCGACAATATTACCAGTTGGAAACATGGCTTCGGATGCATCCCACTGGGCTCATGAATTCCACCTGAACTTCTGCCGCTGGAAAAGTTACCCCATCCAGTTCAAAGTTACCGGTTTCCTGCACTTCACCATTGGTAATCGGTACTTGCGCAATAATGGTTTTATTAATGTTCTTCTGCCAGATACGTACGGTAGCAATGCCATTTTCAGGAATGCGCTCTGCGTCGACCAGACCACTAGCAATGGCAAAGGACCCTACCGCTGCCGTCAGATTTCCACAGTTACCACTCCAGTCGACAAAGGCTTTATCAATAGATACCTGGCCAAATAGATAATCTACATCGTGATTTTCCTTATCACTCCTGGACAGTATTACAGTTTTGCTGGTACTGGAGGTTGCGCCACCCATCCCATCGGTGTGCTTGTCATAGGGATCTGGACTACCAATCACACGTAGCAATAATTTATCACGTGCTTCACCAGGCACCTGTGCTGCTTCAGGCAAATCAGTCAGATTAAAGAACACACCCTTACTGGTGCCGCCACGCATATACATCGCGGAAATTTTTATTTGTGGGGCATGTGGCATAGCTAACTCTAATTAAGCTCTATTCAAATTTTCATCATGACTAGACATGAAGATTTTTGTTCGAGAACAAAGCGCACGAAAAGCAGCACAGTTATCGAATAACAAGATCATGTTTATGCCGCCTTGGCCAGGAAGTCCTGGGCAAAACGCTGCAATACCCCCCGGCCTCATAAACTGAAACTTCCTCAGCCGTATCCAGACGACAGGTCACTGGTATTTCTACTGTTTCCCCATTCTTACGATGCATCACAACCGTTAAGTCCGCACGCGGTGTGCGCTCACCAATCACATCAAAGGTTTCTGTACCATCAATGTTATAGGTCTCTCGCGTTTCGCCATTTTTAAATTCCAGTGGCAAGACACCCATACCGACCAGGTTGGTACGATGAATTCGCTCAAAGCCTTCGGCAACGATGGCCTCGACACCCGCAAGCCGTACACCCTTGGCAGCCCAGTCACGTGAGGAACCCTGACCATAGTCTGCACCGGCAATAATGATGAGCGGCTGCTTGCGTTCCATATAGGTTTCAATCGCCTCCCACATACGACTTTCGGTTCCTTCCGGCTCTATACGTGCCAGGGAACCCTGCTTGATCTCGCCGTTTTCATCACGACACATCTCGTTCAATAACTTTGGGTTTGCAAAGGTTGCACGTTGTGCAGTCAGATGATCACCACGGTGTGTAGCATAGGAATTATAATCTTCCTCCGGCAAACCCATCTTGTGTAGATAAGCTCCTGCAGCACTTTCTAGCATGATCGCATTCGATGGAGACAGATGATCGGTGGTGATATTGTCACCCAGTACCGCCAATGGACGCATGCCCTTCATGGTACGTTCCCCTGCCAGCGCGCCTTCCCAGTAGGGTGGACGGCGAATATAGGTACTCATCTCACGCCAGTCGTATAACGGGCTTTCGGCCTCTTCACGAGCACCCAGATCAAACATCGGATTATAAATTTGCTGGAACTGCTCTGGCTTCACAAACTCATTCACAATGGCATCAATCTCTTCATCACTCGGCCAGATATCTTTTAATGTAACCGGGTTACCTTGACTGTCCGTACCCAGTGCATCCTGTTCAATATCAAAACGAACGGTACCGGCAATCGCATATGCAACCACAAGCGGTGGTGAGGCAAGAAATGCCTGTTTTGCATAAGGGTGGATACGACCGTCAAAGTTACGATTGCCGGATAGAACAGCCGTTGCATATAAATCACGATCAATGATCTCCTGTTGAATCGCTGGATCAAGCGCACCACTCATCCCGTTACAGGTAGTACAGGCATAAGCCACGATGCCAAAGCCCATCTTTTCCATTTCGGAAAGCAAACCCGCTTCTTCCAGATACAGTTTTGCAACCTTTGAACCCGGTGCGAATGAAGACTTTACCCATGGCTTACGCACCAGCCCCAGCTCATTCGCCTTGCGTGCCAACAAACCTGCCGCTACAACATTGCGCGGGTTAGAGGTATTGGTACAACTGGTAATAGCGGCAATGATGACCGCACCATCCGGCATCTCGTCTGCTTTCTCTTTCCATTCACCAGCAATACCACGCTCCTTAAGATCAGTCGTTGGCAAGCGGCGATGAGGATTGGAAGGCCCGGCCATATTCCGACCCACTGCCGAAAGATCAAACTCCAGCACTCGCTCGTACTCGGCCTCACTCAGGCTATCCGCCCATAAACCGGTAGCCCTGGCGTAGTTCTCGACCAACGCTACCTGCTCGGCATCACGACCCGTTAACTTCAGATACTCAATCGTCTGCTCATCGATATAGAACATACCTGCAGAGGCACCGAATTCCGGTGTCATGTTCGATATGGTTGCACGATCGCCAATGGTCAGGTTCGTTGCACCTTCACCAAAAAATTCAAGGTAAGCCGAAACTACTTTTTGATTACGTAGAAATTCGGTAATTGCCAATACGATATCGGTTGCGGTTATGCCCGGCTGGCGTTTACCTGTCAGTTTCACACCAACAATTTCCGGCAGGCGCATCATGGTGGGGCGACCCAACATGACTGTTTCAGCTTCCAGTCCACCAACACCAATCGCAATCACCCCAAGGCAATCGATATGAGGTGTATGTGAATCAGTGCCGACACAGGTATCCGGGTAGGCTACGCCTTCACGCGCCTGAATCACGGGTGACATCTTTTCCAGGTTAATCTGGTGCATGATGCCGTTACCCGCCGGGATAACGTCCACATTATCAAAGGCCGTTTTGGTCCATTCAATAAAATGAAAGCGATCTTCATTGCGACGATCTTCAATGGCCCGGTTTTTCTCAAAGGCATCCGGATCGAAACCGGCAGCCTCAACCGCCAGCGAATGATCAACGATCAACTGGGTAGGTACCACTGGATTCACCTTGGCCGGGTCACCGCCCTGGTCGGCAATCGCATCGCGCAATCCGGCCAGGTCAACCAACGCCGTTTGACCGAGAATATCGTGGCATACCACGCGTGCCGGATACCAGGGAAAGTCCAGATCCCGCTTGCGATCAATAATCTGTTTCAGCGAATCTTCCAGCATGGCCGGCTCACATCGGCGTACCAGCTGTTCCGCTAACACTCTCGAAGTATAAGGCAGCCTATCATATGCACCAGCCGAGATAGATTCAACAGCTTCTCGGGTATCGAAATAATCCAGCCCGGTACCGGCCAGCTGTTTGCGATAATCGGTGTTCATGACTTTGCCTGCAGATCTCTAGTTTGTAATGAGAGTAAAGCCAATATTGTCAACAATATGGCAATTAATCCACCATTATCAGTGTTTTATAGTATTGTTTTTTTCAATATTGTCGACAATTATCTCATCATTGTTGCCTTTAATTACGACCAAACAAAAACAGCAGCCTTGAGGCTGCTGTTCTTACAGAGGAATTAACCAGGTTGAGTGGGTACAGCTACTTTGATTAAATCATTACCTTCAGCCAGGTATCCAAACTAAGATGCCGTTTAACCACGCTCTGACATCGGCACAAAATCCAGATTATCAGGTCCGGTGTAATTTGCACTTGGACGAATGATTTTCCCATCTTCACGCTGCTCAATGATGTGTGCGCCCCAGCCTGAAGTACGCGCAATAACAAACAATGGCGTAAACATTGCCGTGGGTATTTTCATCAGGTTATAGGAAACGGCAGAAAACCAGTCGAGGTTTGGAAACATCTTCTTTTCCGCCCACATGGTTTGTTCCAGGCGCTCTGCAATATTGTACATTTTCATATTGCCCTGCTCTTCAGCCAGACTTCGGGCCACTTCCTTGATTACTTCGTTTCGGGGATCACTTACGGTATAAACAGGATGCCCAAAGCCAATCACAATCTCTTTTCTGGCAACGCGTTCAATAATATCCGCTTCAGCTTCGTCTGGTGTGTCGTAGCGTGACTGTATTTCAAAGGCGACTTCGTTTGCACCACCATGTTTAAAACCACGTAACGCACCGATTGCACCAGTTAATGCGGAATACATATCTGCACCTGTACCGGCAATCACCCGGCCTGTAAACGTTGACGCGTTAAATTCATGCTCTGCATACAACACCAATGAGGCATGCATGGCCTTAACCCATGATGCTGATGGCGCTTTGCCGTGTAGCAGGTGTAAAAAGTGGCCTCCGATAGAATCATCATCAGTTTCCAGTTCAATTCGTTTTCCATTCACTGCAAAGTGATACCAGTACAATAAGATAGAACCAAAGCTCGCCATCAAGCGATCAGTAATTTCTCTGGCAAACAGGTGCCCAGTACCGAGCAACCTGTACGCATAACATCCATCGGATGCGCGGATTAAGGTATCTGTTCCAGTGCAGTTTTAACCGCCTGCGGTAGATTACGCAGTGACCTTAACCTGGACTTGTAACAGTCCAGCTCCTCTGCGTTAGGCAATTTGCCGTAAACAATTAAAAAAGCGACTTCTTCAAACTCACATGCTCTTGCAAGGTCTAGTATGTCGTACCCACGATAGTGAAGATCATTACCAGTACGACCTACTGTACATATCGATGTATTACCCGCTGGTGTACCCGATAATGCGACTGATTTTTTTGCCTTTGGCAGCTGTTGATCATGACCCATGGAATTAATCCTCCTGCTGAATGTTTTTGCGCAAATAACGCATCTAATTTTTCTTCAAAGGCGTGATAGCCCAGATACTCTTACAACTCCTCACGAGTCTGCATGTGTTCAATAACTTCTTGCAGAGTGCCGCGCACCCTGGCGTCATACCCATAAAATTATTTAATCTATTTTGATTGCGACAAAGTATAACTATAGTCAACTATTGTTACTCTTCGATTATTCAATACTGAAAATAGAGGAATTAGTCAGCCACAGTTGCACCGGAAATAACCGGGAGAAACCTGACAATAGTGAAAGAAATGCGCCATAATCGGCATAACTGCTTAAAATCAATAAGTTAATGATCTGACAATAACTAGATATATGCCTGAAAATATAAACCTGTTGATTACTCAGTCAGTATTGAAACCTTCAATATAGATTATCGAGAGGCCGCTTTTTGATTCGCCAGGATCTCATCATTATCATCACGCTGCTTTATCTGGCAGTACTGTTTTATATTGCTTACCGGGGCGATAAGCATCCATCGAACGAATACTCTCGCTACCAACCACTGATTTATACGCTTTCCATCACAATATACTGCACGTCATGGACCTACTTCGGTGCAGTCGGCAATGCGGCTATTTCCGGCTGGGATTATTTCTCAATTTACCTGGGTCCTATACTGGTTTTTTTATTTCTTACACCATTTCTTCGTAAACTTATTACAGTCAATAAGCGACAGAAAACAACAACCATTGCTGATTTTATATCGACCCGTTATGGGAAAAGCCGACGGGTTGCCGCTATCGTGACAATCATCGCGCTCATAGGAACATTGCCCTATATCTCGTTACAAATAAAAGCCATTGTTAGCGCTTATGAACAACTAACAGGACCATCAGGCAGTATCGGGAATACCATCTGGTATCTAGATAATGCATTGATGCTCAGTATTATTCTCGCCATATTTGCCATTTTATTTGGCGCCCGAACAATTGATGCCAGTGAACACCATCGAGGCATGATGCATGCGATAGCACTGGAATCAATCATCAAACTACTGGCTTTTATTATTATCGCTGCACTTGCCATCGTATTTATTATTGATATCAGCCTACACAGCAAAGGCGCACCAGACCCTTTAAGTATTATGTTCTCGCCTTTCCACGAATGGGAGCTAACGCCCTCATTCTTCACGCGGACATTGCTTGCTGCCACTGCGATCATATGCCTACCAAGACAGCTTCATGTCATGGCGGTAGAGGGTAAAGGAGATGAGATTAATACCGCACGATGGGGATTTCCACTTTATCTGATTTTATTCAGCCTTGCTGTCATCCCAATTGTTGCCGCGGGTATCCAGATGTTTGAAGGTACACAGGACGCCGATTTATTCGTCCTCTCACTACCAATGATTGAAGGCAACGCCACGCTTGCGATCATTACCTACATCGGTGGTTTTTCGGCTGCTACTGGCATGGTTATCGTAGCGGCGATCGCGCTAAGCACAATGGTGTCCAACGATTTAATTTTCCCGTTAATTCTGCGCTACATGAAAACCGAACATGGGCATGATTATTCCAAGATCCTGTTGTTGATTCGCCGTACGACTATCCTGATCCTGATGGTCCTTGCTTATGGCTATTACCAGGTAGCGGCCAGCGGTACGCCGCTATTTAGCATTAGCCTATTGTCTTTTGCTGCTGCGGTCCAGTTCATGCCATCGATTATTGGCGGGTTATACTGGAAAAAAGGCCATCAAGACGGCAGTTTCTGGGGTATGACAGCAGGCTTTATTGTATGGCTATATACCTTACTGTTACCGTCTTTAGCCAATGCAACCTTTTCTACCAGAAAATTTTCTTGGAAGTGGATTCCTGGGACTTTCATGGCTGAATCCAAGGGCATTGTTTGGCATTACATTTGAAGACTACCTGACGCATGGCGTTTTCTGGAGCCTGCTGTTTAACATCGGTTTTTATATTGTTATTTCATTACGTGCACAGGCCAGTTTTACCGATAAACTCCAGGCTAGCGCTTATATTGGGCATGCAGAAAATCTACCTACTCCTACACATAGCAACAAAGTTAACTTTCGTAATCAGGACTTGTTTGAACTATGCAGTCGGTTTACTGGTGAAGACCGTACTCGCAGGTTCTTTCTTGAGCATGGTTATGACGTTGATCACAATTCTTCAAAACTTGCTGATCAAAACAGCATCAAGCTGGCCGAGCACCTCCTGGCCAGCAGTATAGGTGGTGCAACTGCTGAGCATTTGATCAGAACCGCCGCATCCAGCAGCAAAACCGAAGATGAATTATTCCAGCTGCTGGGCACAACCGGAGAGGCACTGCAATTCAACAGGGAAATTCTTCAGGTTGCGATTGATAACATCAATCAGGGTGTGAGTGTGGTCGATCGACACCTTTGTCTTACCGCATGGAACCGTACTTATGTAGAGTTATTCGACTACCCGGATAATTTTCTTCAGGTAGGAAAGCCGATCGAAGATGTGATTCGTTTTAATGCAGAACGCGGCCTGGGTAACATGGCAGATATTTCGAGTACTGAGTTTGATAATGAAATCAGCAAGCGGATGGATTTCCTTCGCCATGGTGAACCCTATACCTTTGTTCGTTACTGGCAGGATGGTCGTGTCATTCAGACCCGAGGCGCAAGAATGCCTGATGGCGGGTTTATTACAACATTTACAGATATTACAGAGCTCAAACAGGCCGAAAGAGAACTTGAGGCGACTAATCTGAATCTTGAACGCAAGGTAGAAGAAAGAACAGAGATGTTTTCAATGGTTAATGTTGAGTTACAACACGCCAAGCAAAAAGTTGAAGATGCGACACGAAGCAAAACACACTTCCTTGCTGCCGCTAGCCATGACTTAACCCAGCCCCCTGGGTGCTTCCAAACTGTATATGAGTGCCCTGCTTGAAGACCTTACAATTGATGACGATAAAGATAAGGAAAAACTAGCCAAAAATGCATTATCTGCGTTGACGACAGCAGAGTCATTATTGAAATCCCTTCTCGATATCTCCAAGCTTGATTCAGGCAGTATGAAACCTGATATCACAAGATTTCCGTTACAGCATATATTAACGGCTATCGATAACGAATTTACCGTGCTCGCAGCAGAAAAAGGGCTACGCTTCAGGGTCGCGCCGACTTCACTAGGCACTAAGAGCGACATCACATTATTAAGGAGTGTGTTACTAAACTTTGTATCCAATGCCATTCGCTATACAGAAAAAGGGTCTGTCATGGTTGTCTGTCGACGCCATGGTGAGAACATACGGATTGAGATAAGAGATTCTGGCATCGGCATACCTGAAGATAAATCAGCCACTATCTTTCAGGAATTCCAGCAACTAGATGAAAGTAGCGAAGGTGCCGGCCTCGGTCTTGCGATCTGCCAGCGCATGGCACACCTGCTGGGTCATGAGATCAAAATGACATCAAGCCCCGGACGTGGCAGTTGTTTCAGCATCATCGTGCCGCGGTGTAAGGCGGAAGCGGTCAAGGCAGACACTTATGATTTCAAGACTTATCAAAAAAGGTGGCTGGAAGGCATTCAAATATTATGTGTCGATGATGACAGGGAAATTCTTAATGCCACACATACCGTGCTGGAAAGATGGGGCGGTCAAATCACCTGTTTACATGATGCCAATCAGTTTGATGAAATCACCATGCTTGATAAGAATTATGATGTCGTACTCATGGATTACCAGTTAAACGATAACCATAAAGGACTGGATCTACTAAGAAAGTATCGTGACCGGCATGACAATTTCCTGGGCGTCATTGTGACCGCCGAGCAAGATCGTCAAATTGAGAAAGATGCCCTGTCGATGGGGTTCAAGTACCTGGCGAAGCCGGTTGAACCTGCTAAATTACGAGCGACACTACAGGCTGGATTTGAGCAGCAACCCGAAGGGCCGGGGCCATTTTTCCACAGGGCTGCGTTGCATTTTCGCTCATGTACCACAGTACACATCGCTCAATGCGCCTTGCCCTGCGAAAAAATGTCCGCCGGCGATGGGCATTGCAATAGGGTTAACAGGCCCTACCTGTATTTATGCCTCGGGGAGTTCAAGTTCCTTTGCCATAACTACCGCCTGGGTGCGGTTACGGACATTAAGTTTTCTATATATTTCCGTCAGGTGCGCTTTGATCGTCGCTTCAGTAACAGAAAGAATACTCGCCATTTCCTTACTGGGTTTACCATCGCGCCATAACGTCAGGACTTTCAGTTGAGTCGCAGTGAGTTCGGAAAAATCAGGGTGTTCTGATGAATCCCGCTCCTTTAGGCCTTCCAGGTCACTCGAACCTGGAAACCAGACATCTCCCTCTAACACTATATTTATGGCCTGCGCTATATCGTCCATCCCCAGGTGCTTGGGAATAAAGCCACTGGCCCCGTATCGAAGAGAATCCTGTATGACTGCCTGATCATCATAGGCCGATATCACGACAACCGGCAAAGATGGATAAGTCTTTTTCAGATATAGCAGGCCACCTACACCATTGGTGTCACTAAGCTTCAGATCGAGTAATAACAGACTGACCCCGCGGTGCTCCGAAAGAATCTCCTTTGACTGGGCAAGGCTACTGGCTTCATATATCGCAACATCTGGAATCGTTCTTTCCAATAAATGAACAATCGCTTCCCTGAACAGTGGATGATCATCAGCAACAAGAACCTGAACAGCCATATTAAGCCTAATACCCTATAGATAAAGCCATTGATTAGTATCAACTAATATTAGTGCTTTAATCATTGCTTAATTAAGCACCACTTTTATTTATCAAGCATTGTACCAGTCTATTTCGATGATATTAGACCAAAGTCTAATTGTTAACCTATTTTAAAATTGTCATAGTCGGCTGGCGTCAAAGTGCCAGTAATTAGGGCAATCTGACAATGCTCCTGGGGAGGGGTTAAATACAATGCTCTCTCCGGGAATAATTAAATATCAATAAGGAGAGAACAAGGTAATGACTGACGATATCAAAAAATTCAGCACATTGTCTCGTCGTGGTTTCCTGAAGGCTTCAGTTGCTGGTGCAGTAGCAGCAAGCGCGCCAATGTTTTTTATAAACAATGCGCACGCTTACGTTAACGCACCAAAAGGCAAGACTGTTACTTTAGGTTTCAACGTCCCTCAAACCGGTGCTTATGCCGACGAGGGTGCAGACGAGCTTCGTGCTTACAAACTGGCCGTTAAATACATCAACGGTGAAGGCGACGGCGGTATGCTAAATACCATGAAGCCGCTTTCACTGAAGGGTAATGGTATTAATGGTAAGAAAGTTGCTTTTGTTACAGGCGATACTCAAACCAAATCTGACGCCGCACGTGCTTCTGCCAAACGTATGATCGAAAAAGATGGTGCGATCATGATTACAGGTGGTTCTTCTTCTGGTGTTGCGATTGCAGTACAGTCGCTATGTCACGAACAAGGCGTTATGTTCATGGCTGGTCTGACTCACTCAAACGATACAACTGGCAAGGACCGTCGTAAGTATGGCTTCCGTCACTTCTTCAACACTGAGATGTCAGGCGCTGCTCTCGCTCCAATCCTGGAGAAGGAATTCGGTAAAGATCGTGTTGCTTACCACCTGACAGCTGACTACACATGGGGCTGGTCTCAGGAAGGTTCGATCAAGAAGTACACTGAAGCATTGGGTTGGAAGACCAAGGCTGCAGTCCGTACACCACTTGGTGCCGGTGACTTCTCGCAGTACATCACACCAGTACTGAACTCTGGCGCTGACGTACTTGTACTCAACCACTATGGTAAGGACATGGTTAACTCGCTAACTCAGGCCGTTCAGTTCGGTCTGCGTGACAAGCAGGTTAACGGCAAGGACTTCCAGATCGTTGTACCTCTGTTCTCTCGTCTGATGGCTCAGGGCGCTGGCTCTCAAGCCTTTGTTAAGTCCTTCGGTGCCGAGTATGGCTTCCCACCATCACAGGCTGCGCACACTTGCTACGTACAGACTCTGCAATATGCAGACGCATGTCAACGTGCAGGCACGTTCAACCCTTGTGGAGTGATTGAGCAACTGGAAGGTCATAAGTTCGACGGTGGCGGTAACGGTCCTACCGAGTACCGCGCAGAAGACCATCAGGCCTTCAAAGACGTACTTGTTGTGAAGGGTAACGAAAAGCCATCTTCGCAGTTCGATCTGCTGGATGTCGTTGAAGTTACACCTCGTGCCAAGGTTGAGTACTCTCCAACTATGGAAGGCTACTCAGGCGACCTCGGTTCCTGCAAGGCTTAAGTAAGTCATACCACCGGTCGTCCTGGACGACCGGTGGTTTTTTTTCTAACAAACAACGAAGTGTAAAAATATGGACGCGATACTGATACAGATACTGAACGGTCTGGATAAAGGTGGAGCCTACGCGCTCATCGCTCTGGGCCTAACGCTGGTGTTTGGCACCCTGGGTGTTGTTAACTTTGCGCACGGTGCTCTTTTTATGTTGGGTGCATTCGTGTCTGTCACTGTGCAAAACGTTCTAACAATTTCCAAGAAGGTAAAAGACGAAAGCATTACCTTCTTCGATGCCTACAAGGAAACGCCTTACCTGGAAATCTGGTGGGGTGACACAGGGGCAATGATTATCGATTATGCCGTCCCTATATCAATTCTTGTGGCCATACCCATTATGCTATTGATTGGTCTTGCGATGGAACGCGGCCTGATACGATTTTTTTATAAACGAGAACACGCCGACCAGATCCTGGTCACGTTTGGCCTGGCCATTGTTATACAGGAAATTGTCAAAGCAAACTACGGCGCCAACCCGATCCCGACCCCTGCTCCTGATGTTGTGTCTGGAAGCGCACCTGTTGGAGAGCTGCTTGGTCTGGGCGCAGATCTTGTCTATCCATACTGGCGTTTAATTTACCTGTGTTTTTCATTGTCCATCATCGGTGGCGTTTTTGCCTTTTTGCATTTTACGACCTTCGGCATGGTCGTTCGTGCGGGTATGCACGACCGGGAGACGGTAGGTCTGCTCGGCATCAATATTGAACGGCGCTTCACCATCGTCTTCGGCTTAGCTGCTGTCGTGGCTGGCCTTGCCGGTGTGATGTACACCCCAATCCTACCGCCTGATTATCATATTGGTATGGAATTCCTGGTACTGTCGTTCGTTGTGGTGGTTGTCGGTGGCATGGGATCACTAGCCGGCGCAGTAGCGGCCGGTTTCCTGCTGGGCATCTTGCAATCATTCGCTTCGATGAACGAAGTAAAATCTATCTTACCGGGTATCGACCAGATCATTATCTATCTGGTTGCGGTTATTGTACTGCTTGTGCGGCCGAAAGGTCTCATGGGTAAGGACTAAGGAGTCGAAACATGGAATCTATGAGACCTTCAACCTCGAAGAAGGACAACCTGGCATTGGCAGTCTTTACTGCGGTTGTTCTGACTGCACCACTGTGGGGAAAGCTCATTGGTGCAGGTTATCCTGACCTGCTACAGAAATTTGCTATCTTTGGTCTGTTTGCCATTGGATATAACATCCTGTTTGGCCTGACCGGTTATTTGTCATTTGGTCACGCTGCTTTCCTGAGTGTTGGCTCTTACACAGCTGCCTGGACATTCAAACTACTCAGCATGAACCCGATCCCCGCAGTGATCTTTGCCGTTATCCTGTCAGGCTTATTTGCTGCGGCCATTGGCTACGTCAGCTTGCGGCGAACCGGCATTTACTTCTCGATTCTGACATTAGCATTTGCGCAAATGTCCTATAACCTGGCTTACTCGGTACTCACACCAATCACTAATGGTGAAACTGGCCTACGTGTATTACGTGATGATCCACGTGTTCTGGACAACGCTTTTGACGTAGTGATTGAAGGCTCACCACTGGGTAGCTTCTTTGGTATTGAGATGACCGGCTACAGTGGTTTTTACTTCTGTGCAGTCATGATGATTCTGGGATTTTATCTGTCACTTCGAATCTTCCGTTCACCGTTCGGCCTGAAACTGGTAGCGATTAAGTCCAACCAGACACGTATGGAATACACCGGCTACAATCCACGCCCTTATCTGCTATCAGCATTCGTCATCTCTGGCATGTATGCCGGTCTCGCGGGTGCGTTAATGGTCATCGTTGACTCGCTTGCCGGAGCCGAGCGTATGCAATGGACCGCATCGGGTGAGGTCGTACTGATGACGATACTCGGCGGTGTCGGCACGCTAATTGGACCAATGATTGGTGCGGCTGTAATTAAATATTTTGAGAATATTTTCTCTGCCATTAACGAATCAGTACTCCATGCCACATTCGATTTCCTTCCGCCAGGGCTGGAGAATTTCATGGTCACAATTGTTAACCCTTTCGTTGGCGAAGGTTGGCATCTGACACTTGGTACTTTATTTATGGCTGTCATCATTTTTATGCCGGGCGGCATCATGGAAGGTATCAGGCACCTGACCAACTGGTTCAAGCGTAGAAAGGGGTAAGCCATGAGTGAAAACAACGACAACTATGTACTGGATATCACTGGGGTCAACAAGACCTTTGGTGGCCTGAAAGCGCTTTCTGATATTAACCTCAAGGTTAAAGAAGGCACGACGCACGCGATCATTGGACCAAATGGTGCCGGTAAATCGACCTTGTTAAATACATGCATCGCCAAACTGGTTCCTGATAG
>Ga0126335_1000436_pt1 | contig 19962 bp, 16 predicted proteins | sample OlaspJWI45metaG_FD_108409 | JGI IMG/M metagenome (GOLD analysis project Ga0126335, IMG submission 108409) | Marine gutless worms symbiont microbial communities from Oahu, Hawaii - Olavius sp. 1 OAHU.JWI-45 metaG | ecosystem: Host-associated > Annelida > Digestive system > Unclassified | place... | reverse complement strand
GTGTGTGTTTTAAGGTATCTGTAAGTGCAGTTTTCTGCCTTGATATCTTACAGTTGTATTCCATAGGACTGTCGTTTGACTGGCACTCTGTGTATTTTGTGCAACTGTGAATGTATTAAAAAATAAAATAAAATAGACTCATATGGAATACTGTATATCAGCATGGTCTCCTCACTACGTCAAAGATAAGGAGTTACTGGAAAGAATACAACATAGATTTACCAGAATGATTCCGGAATTGAGAAATCGTATACCATATCTGAAAAGACTGGAGGAATTGAATTGACATTGGAAAAACGGAGAACTCGTGCAGATCTAATCGAGGTCTATAAAATAATTCGAGGAACATCGTCTGTATCATTTGACACCTTCTTTGAATTCCATCAGTAGGTCTGTTTATTGGCAGTTGATGCTTCTTGACCTACAGAGGCTGAGCCGTGTCCGCCGGTGAGGCCTCGTCCGGTAAGTTATCCGGTAAGTAAGTTTTGAAAATCGGGACCCAGGTACCCACTGTTCCATGTGTTCGGTGCGGCGACTGGGTAGTTCCGGTTGCTGAATCGATTTAAAATGGTGACAAATGTTAATTAGGAAGCGTGAGAGCTTTTGAATACTATGAGCGAAGCGGAGAAGAACTTGGTTGGAGCTGACGTTGTTACAAAGAGTTTGCTGAAGGGTGTTACCGTGTCTCGGTTAGCACTTCCCATGCATGGCAGGCCGGGTGTAAAATGCGAAAAGCGAAAGTGACAAGGTGTAATTTGCGAAAGTGCCGCGTGCGAAAAAGTGAAAGTTTCGCACTTTACACCTTGTATTAAACTTACATTCACCTGTCCAAGTAGTAACCCGGCCATGTTATTAACTACTACACCACGCCACGATCAGCGTGCGACTAATTAGCGCATTGCACCACATTGGACCACATTAGACCTCAGATTTGACCTGCTGTGTCTGCCTTGTAATGCTGCTTTTACAGTTAAGCTTGATAAAAACTGAACATCTTGTGATGTCAGGTATGTTGTTGAAATGTCTGTTAGTAGCTGGAGCCAGTGATGTTAATACTTGGCCTTTTCCTTGAAACTTAAAGGCCTTAGCATTGGGTTTCAGATCCTTGTTAACAACATGGCTGGAGCCTGCAGGTCTGATAATGCCGGATGCTACTGATGGTCCAATGGCCTAGAATTTTTCCCATGACTTGATGCTTGCCTGCAGCATCTTCAGTTCAGCATTAAAACTGTATCTGTTCTTTCTGTACTAGCATGCATAGTATAGCACATAAGAGGCATTTCTTGTGTCAGCTTTGAACGGTTGGTAGCTTCATGAAGAAATGAATTTCTGTTATTTGTGTAGTTGTGCTGCTCTGTGGCTGAAGGTTGACGTTGCCTGATGATGCTAATATATATGGAAATGTTCACGGTGGCACAATACTGAAGCTTATTGAAGATGCAGGAACAATCATAGCAACACGTTACTGTAATCGAGCTGCACCTCAGGCAGAGGTTTATCTATTCGACTTGTCATTTTTGATAATTAAATTCATATTCACATTGTGTAAAACAAGTTGAGATTAAACTATGTCCGAGGGGAGCACAAACCTGCACACTGCCGCTGTTTTGCAATAGTGACCTTGAGATTATCCCCATGACCTTGAAACACGAAGCTGATCTAGATATTCTAAAGGTGTACCTTCACACTGAAAATGATGCTGCTAGCTTAGGGCATTCAAAACTTAGAACTTGGATTGGAAAAAAATATGAAAATGTCTCAAGGTCAAAGGTCAAAATGTCAAAAGCTCCGAATTACTTCCAGCATTATCGTAATGGATATTCCGATCAAGCCCCAGCAGTTTCAGACCAGTAGTTTTTGAGTTGCATGCTACTTCTTTTTCGCTGCTTGACCTTGACATTGGACCCATGACCTTGAAACTGAACCATGACCTAGATATTCAGAAGATGTACCACCATACCAAGAATGAAGTTGCTAGGTAAAGCCATTCAAAAGGTATAGCTTGGGCTGGAAAAATACGAAAATAGCTCTCAAGGTCAAAGAGTAAGGTCAAATGTCACCACCTTCCAATCACTTCTATTCATATTCCTACCAAGTTACATCAATTTCTGGTCAGTAGTTTTCGAGATTTTCTGCGGACAGACACACAGACACCAGCAAAAACAATACCTGCTGGCAGTTTGCGCACAGGTAAATATTCAGTTTTGGGTTGCTGCATTCACCGGAGCATGTAAATGGAGCATGGGCAGCAAAATAGCCATTCAGCACTCGAACCTGTTTCCATGACCTACACTCTTACTCTATAGCCTTCTTTTGCTCTCCACTTAGTTGTCTTCTGCCTCACCTACTTTTTGCTACATGCTCCCGTGCACCCAATTTTCAGCTCGCTGCACTCCTTTTTTGATACGATCTGGCTGTCATTTCACACTTACTTGCTTTATTTAACAATTTAACAAAGTCTCTGTTGTAGACTTGTTATGCGGCTATGGTTCGCATTGAACACATGGACTTTTTGCTGCCGATGAAGATTGGAGAGTTAGCCGAACTAACTGCCGAGATTGTTTATACGTCAACACATTCGCTTCTTGTTGAGATAAAAGTACACGCAGAAAACATTATAACAGGTAATGTTATTACACATGGTGTTGTAGACTGCTCAACACAACAGCGTGCACGAGTCATTAGCTTCCATCCAAAAATTGTGGTGATAATTTGATTTCTACAGCATGTCTCAAAAAATCCTGGAGTATATTTGGTGTATATTTGTTATTGTTTATAAAATCTGATGAAGACAGGTGGTTGAATGGTATAGGTTGTATTTCATAATTTGCAGATGTTAGCTGTTAATGTAGTACTACTTGCATTAAATTTTTATTGAATCAGTGCAGTTAAGATACATTGTTAAAGAGGCATTCTCATTATAAACACAGCACGGCATCTCTAAGATTCCGCTTATTTGAAAGTAGTGACAATGAATTTTTATGCAGTGCAGAATGACAGCTGATCGGTTTGTTATTGTTTGCTGAAGGTAAGAAGTCGATGACAAATCGTGTCAGACTTTGGTATGTACCAGTCAGTGAATCGGAGAAGGTGCTGGATGTCCCGCCAATGCCGTACAAGTCCAGTGAGCAGGAAGCCATTGGTCGAGACGTGTATGAGGAACAGAAAGCATTCCGCAGCAGAACTGCTGATTTGCCCGCCACCTTTGATCGAGACACTCCAGGTGCAGGTACTGTGCTGATGTTTATAAATTTCCGTAAAGTTTTAATTGTTATTATCGTTCACATGTTTTGTAGCACCAGCATCATCACTTACCAACCAGCAGCCTGCTGTTGGTTAATTTTTGTGCTTCTGCTGTTTACATAGGCTCAGGAGGCATTATGCGTTCCATTTGTTCTATCTGTGATTTTGTAATTCGTTGGATTTGTGATTTTGCATGTCTGTGATTGCAGTTTACAGTCAGTCAGTCTTGATGGTGCATTATGATGCAGTGGTCTATTAATAGAGCACAGTGTTATTGGAAGTGTAAATTTTAATATGATGGAAAACGGTGGAAAAGGGCAGTGGAGGCACGTGCGTGCATAATTATGTATTTTCTAGTTTTATATTATTTTTCTGATTATCTTGATCTTTATGTAATATTGACTGATCATGAGTCAGTTGCTTTAGTTATTGTTCTATCCAGTTAATTCCAGAAATATTACAAACATCTTTGTGTCACTGTCTGTGGTTGTGTTAGTTTGTCTGTCATTTCTCGTCGGCGTCAATGACGTAACGTTCAGTCGACATTGTCGTGCTGGTGTCTTGCTCAAACTGATGGATGAATGTGCCGGGATTGTTGCTGCTAAACACTGTCAGACGAATGTCGTCACTGCTTGCCTAAATGCCACCAATTTCTACAAAGTGATTCCTATCGGTACTAAAAGCTACAATTCTTCGTTGCTTTGAGATGCATTAGTGAGCCACACGGAATACATCAGATGTGGACTATTTGGATCAGTGGTCCCATGGCATGGGCATCCATCAGTCTGTCTGTCACTTGGGCCGGATAAAAAAACAGCCAAACTGATCAATTCCTGCGTGGAGTGGAAACTATTGCAGACCCAATAAACATTGTATTAGATGAGGTTGCCCATCCCCTCACAGTGAGTGGGGAGATATTTGATGCAGTCTTTGCCTAATTACTTCAGCCAGTTGTTGAAATAGCTGATTAATATCAATTATTTTCATCTGTTTTATGGCTGTACCAGATCTGACAGGAGCCGCATTTGGCCAGATTTGTAATTGTAAATACAGCCGGATACAGAGCCACAGATTTGTAACTTTGTTTAAATGTCACAAGGAAAAACTGTGAAATATTATCTAGCACACTCAGAGATTTTATTTAGCAACTAATGCAGTGCTCACATCCGTCCCAAACATCGCAGACAGCTTAACTACTACTCAGATAGGCGTCTGTTTCTTTAATCAGTTTTGAATTGTAATTCAGAAATATCGATTGAGATGCGTTGGCAGGAAACAGTATTTTTACACAAATCTGGCTAAACCCGGAAATCTGATCAAAATTTTTGCCAGAGCCAGATTTCAGCTGGATTTGGGAAAATAGGCCAGAGTTGGAGCTGAATTGCGCTACAGTCCTAATGTGTTTGTATGTGTGTAGCGCTACAATGCAAATGTAGTCAGTTGATGTGCTCTATTGTGTTCAGGTGTACTTGTAACTGTGCGTGGACTACTGACTTTCACTAGTAACAGATCGCTGGAGATTGAAGTCATTGTTGAATATGAGTCAATCTTCAGCAAACAGTCTGGCATAGAGGCATCCACCGTCAGAGAGAAGGCTGTCGATGCTTTCTTCACGTTTGTGTCTATTGATGACAGTGGACAAGCACTCCCAGTTCCTTTGCTTGAGGTAAATGGCAGCACAGTCTTCTGTGTATGTCTGTCATTTATTGTCCAGCTGTTGTTGTTACTGCTTTATTTGTTATTTTGTATTTCTAAGAGACATTCTATATGCTTTTTTTGCTATCTGTGATGAACAGCATCCAGTATTGTAGGATCATTCAGTCTTTTTGATAATATTTTTTAACAGCTGTGATCTTCTGCTTTGTGTTGACATTCTCTCATCCTTGCTAATTGGTTGCTGTGCATTGACAGCCGACGTCTGACGAGGGCAGGGCACGATTTGAAGCTGGACGACAGCGCTATCAAGACAGGAGACAGAAGCGGCTGCAGAAGCAGCTGTCAGTTGAATGATGGGCTGTGAATGATGTGATTATAGGTTATGTTCCATAAGTAATTGTTATTGTTGTAGATTAGGAATTGTTAACTAATCAATTTTGTCCAGAGTAAAAAATGTGCTGCGGCTACATTTTAATGAGGTGTGTGTATTTAGCTACAACATTGCTGTTGAATGGTGACGTGTTTGGCTGAAAGCAGTTGCAGTAGATTCTTGTTTGTTGACCTTCAAATAGTCATTGTTGTGGATGGTAGTTCTAGAGTTTTTTTTAGATATACCGGGATTTGTTGTTATGTATGTTTGAAATTGAGATTGGGTGAAAAGATTTATAGATTTCGAAGTGAAAGAAATTTAGCACTGGTCAAAGACTATGACCAAGGAAGTTGGGGAATAAAGAATATTTTGAATTGAGCAGTTAAATGTGGAAGTGGGAATTGTTTTTTTTGCATGTGTGGAAAAAGTAAATGAGTAAGCAACAGTAAATGATTGTTTAGTTTCTTTGTGCCATATCTTGCTGTCTTATCAAGGACCATTAAATGAGTTAGTTCTGTGTATCCGTCCATATATCATTTTTGCTGCCTGACGACTGCATTGGATCGGCATTTGCTATGGTGACATGGCTGTCAGTTTGTCATGTTGATGTATTTTGCTGAAACGACTTGAGTCAAACATCGTGTGATCTTTACCAGATTGTAGCATGGAAGCTGTGCTTTGTAGCATTTTGTGTGAAGGAGAATTTAACACGGCTTGAACAAGTGTCGGGGGTTTTTCAGCTTGTTGTTTACTCTTCTGCTTCAGACAAACGTGGGTGTTTCATTGATCATTCCCATAAAAGACTTATACAGTAACCAGTAGACTTGACTTCCCCGCTCTGTTCAGCTGTCACATGTTGTTCGTTGTTTTTGTTCTCTCTCTGGGTGTCTGTAGCATTGGCCAGGTTTATGTTTAGTCACAGCCAGCGCTGAGACCGGCTTTAAGTGTAGGCCCAATGCACAAGTTGTAACATTTATCGGTTCAGTTTTTACGTCATTTTCAAGCTTGTTTGGTTTAATGTTTAAGTCTAAGCAGCATTGTGACTTCGTAAGTGTGTTGTGTATATTTTCTATTGTACCGTGTTTTATCATGAATGAGATCTCATCATGTGTTGTTCTATGAGTGTGTCTCGTGCCAACAAACAAATGATGTTGAGTTTGTAGGCCTATTACATGTAGTTCCCTAGCCTACATCGTTGTAGTCTTTGTAGATCAAGTGACGACGCCTGTAATAACCATCGCAATTCTGTATCTCCGTCTGTCTGTCTTGTCTGTCTGTCCGTCACTTTAGTGATCCACACTAAAATGGTCCAAGGTATCCAAATGGGGTTTGCACCTTACAACACAATACTGTTTGAGGATTCTTCACTCCAAATTCCGTGGTCATAAGTTTAGGGGTTCCCCCAAACAAATGTGTTGAACAGTAGCCAAAATTTGACCAACACCTGCGATACCTTGGAAACGGTGCAAGATGCAAAGCAAGTTGTTATCATAGGAAGTCGCATAAAGGCTTTCTATTGGTACCAAAATCGGTGACCTTGAATGGCGTTATGGCCAGTAATGGCCGTTCTTCGGCGACTTCACTGAAAACGTCAAATGGCTGAAGCTAGACCCATACTGTCTGTGACAAAAATTTAGCACGAAGACTAGTTTTTGTTCTCTCCTCTACCTCCACTCGACTATACATTGGCCTACTTTTTCAAATGAGCCGTAGTAGCATTTTAAGACCAAATTTCACTTAGGGGGCATGTTCCTATCACTTTGCCAGTGCCCCCTCTCTTACTGAACTATTTTTTGCAACAGCCAAAATGGTCGTAGTGGCATTTTAGGCGCAAATTTAACGCGGGAGCTATTCCTCAAGCTATTGGCTGGTGCCCCCTTCACTGTACTTTAGTCTACTTTTCGGCAAATGAGCCAAGTTGGTCGTAGTAGCATCTTAAGACCACATTTTACTTAACGGGCATTTTGCCGTCACTTTCACAGTGACCGTTCCCTCACTGAACTTTGCCCTACATTTTGCTAGTGAAGTGAGCCAAAACATTATCCCTTTAGCCTACGCCAATTCTCCTAAGACTTCGCGTCAACGTATGTCATACAACATTGTCAAATTCAACCCCTAGAGGGCCTACGTCCACCTGATTCAAAAACATTGATGCCAAACCATTCAGTTTTCACTATGTTCATTGCGACTCAAATAGATCTTCGCGAAACGCCGTTGCGCCTAGAACCAGAACACCAATGCAAAAAAGACCGACTGCCATCACAGTCCCGTTTGTCCGTCCTTTGTCACGACATGATGCTTGACCAAGACGACGCGCGCTATCTCGACGGTAGCGGAGCTCTTGTTATTTTCTACAGCTAAATCAGTCTTTATATAGACATGAAAAATGACCAAGATATGAAATAAAGAGTCGCAAAACGGAAGTCCAGACCGGTCCATATTGGTTCGGTACTACGTTCCGGTGACTGCATAGTGTGCTACCGTGCACGGTGCACTGCAATAATTGTGACGTCACAACCACATGATGTCACGATGACATCATCATATTCGTTTATTAGTACAACAGTTGACAAAACGCAACTTTGCCATAGAGACGTCGTCACCTTCGCGTTTTGTTTGCTTTTTACGTATTGATTTTGCAAAACGAATGGTGGGCTTCAAAAGACCGGCGCTCATTAAGATTTTTGTCAAGTTAATAGAAGTGTCATTCAACGAAAATGAGAAATTATCATGACGAGAAATCGAGAACCAGCGCACAGGTAAAGTCAATGGCGGACGGTAAGACGTGTTGTGATTGGTCGGAATGTGTTGCAAGGCAATGAATATCAACAATGACGACGTTGCTTGAGCAAAATTGTGACATATTTCGTTTTATAAACACAGGTGGCATATCCGTGTTAAGATCACTTTCTGGCCGTTCATTTGTGCGATTTAGTTTAATTATTGGATGTGTGTGACGACTGACGTGTGGATGTCGATAATCGAGCCCTGTGTCATCAGTGGGGGAATTCAGTAGGCGTATTCTCTCACGTATGCCTGTCTGCCCGTTTGTCAGTATGTCGCGTCGATAGATATTAATAGGTACATTGTTGGCAAAGGTGGCCAAGGGGCGACTGAAGTTTAAGAGGCGCCGTAAGTTACTACAGAAGATGGGGATGTAGTAAAATGCGGATGTGCGGATGTTAAATCGGGTAATTTGCGGATGTCGACGCGTATACATATCCGCATTTTACCCGTTTCGTGGACGGCGATAGCGGAGATACGAACCATTATCAAAGACTTTCACCATGAAGCTGCGGGTTGATCGTCCAAGGTTAACAAGTGAAGTAAAGTACTAGCTGCGCATTATCAACTTAATTGCCTTTCAGATGTTTCATGACACGCCGCACGAGGACAGGTCAACATCGTCATCTTAAAATGCTTTCTTGCGGCCCAGCACAGAGCCAGTCGCCGAGCTGCAGGCCTGAGTTGGTTTCTATAGCGCGGCCTGCCATAGTCTTTGATGGCGTGTGATGACTGACTGAACGAGTGAATTACTTGCCGCGATAAGCCGCATGCGAGCAGCGTTAGAAGGTATCATTTGCTCCCCACAAAGTAGGCTGATTACGCAACCACAGCTGCCCAGCAACAAGTTGCACTTGCAACGACGCTATATAAACTTCGAAGAATCGTCATTAATACCATGTGCAAGTCGACCGCGACCCAGTTATGGCGCATAGCAACGATGATGCATATTGAATGTTCAATAGCTTGGAGGCGACGCCGCTATTCCACCAAACGGCGGGTACATTGTACTCGTATGAGTGGGAAGAACAGAGTCCTAAAAAGTTATTATGCATAATGGCGAATATAGAATGCACATTATCAAATGTTTACTTTCCAGATTAAAATTTTCTTATAAGTTTGCTACACCGGTACTTTCACAAGCTTTAAACCTTTTTGTTATTGACCTTTTAAAAACTTATTCATAATCCTTTACTCCCGTCCTCTAACCCACACATCCACATTTCTTTCACTGCTAAGCCTGCTGCCCACGGGGCTAAAGGTGTCTTTCAGGTCCTGTGGTGGATACCGCAATCTTTGCTACTTACAAACGACAGCAGATATCATTAAATACATAAATATGAAGAAATAATCTTATTGGAAAGTAGAAATTCTTTGTCTACACTGAGTTCTAATGCGGCATGTTGAAGTTCGACAAATGCTGAGTGTAGTAAGGCTGCTGTGTACATTTTGTTAAGTGTTGACGTACCTGTATTGCTGTACTACATTCTGTTGTAAACAGCAACACACTTTTTGACTTACTTGTAACCTTAAAAAATTATTTTTCAAACATATGCATCTGTCGCATCAATCACGAGACTTTTTACATGTAAACTGGATATGATCTAGGCTATGATGTCAGTTCAGCCGCCATTAGGTGTGCTCTTTATCGAGTCTGATTAATCAGTGATCAAACCGATGATGCCTCCCCGCCATGCTGTTTGTGAGTGGTTGGGGCTCGACTGGCCGTCTGTTCACACGATCAAATGAAGTGCTTTGTCGAAGGGCGTGTATGTGCATGTGAGATCGTGCGACATCTGGGCACTATGACATCGTGAGATATGGTCATATCATGATATTGCCTAATCGATATGATCGCTTATGCTAATGCAATATACACCTGGTAAGTCACACGCATGTTCGAAATGCGGATTTAGACGAAATCGAACACTTTGCAGTTATCGTTGCTACTCGCCACTCGCCACTATTTACGAACGTTATTCGACTGCACTGAGTTAGAAATATTGTACATTCTACTAATAAATTAACAATAAATCGTGAATTTATGTTTGCAGAATACCTGCCATGATCGCTGGCATTCAGGTTCTGCACATTCCCATTGCGTAAATGCGTAACAAGGAACATTGAACTTTCCCATACCTGTACTGTAATTTTGGACCTTCGTGTATGGTTTCCCGCACGGGACAGTCCAAAATTGCAGTACCGGTTTCTGTACTTGTACTCTAGACACTTCTATAAAATGTTACAGTATGCAGTATAGCGGCAAGCAACTTCGTGTCTTTGTAGGTTTCTGTCTATGTTTTGTTACACATTTCTCGCATCCACATGTCATGCCTTTGATGTCAGTTGATTATCATTTCATTGTGCTTGTGTGTATTGTTGCAGATGTTTTTGAATTCTCTTATTAATCAGATACTTAACATCTTTGCCGGACGTACTGTCCGAAAGAAGTTCTGCTATCAGTTGCAGGTGTTGCTACATATATACATTCGCATTCACAATATTCATATTTTGTGAAGCTACAGTTTTGACATCTTTGTTGTTTATTTTATAGAAATGTTTTTTCATGTTTATGTAATGATTATAATTATTTTTGCAGCCGTATCTATGTTTATGCTTTTTCACTTTTGCTCACATTGCTCGTAATTACCCGTAATCTGAATCTCTTAATATCCAGTTGTCCAGTTGAGTCACAGATTTATTGTCATGCATAGTATACAGCAATACTGTACATACAAATATTGAGGCTAAGTGTTTTAACACTGATAACTGTTGATCGTGACAGGAAAAGAGGAATGTGAGGGAGGTTGAGTCAGGCCGCTATTATGTGTCTCTGATGATGTCAAATTGCTCCAGTGATACTCTAGATGAAACAATGGGAATTGATGCTAGCTGCAAACAGATGACAACAAACTCACAAGAGTGTAATGGTACATCTGTTATGCCGAGCCAGATTTCTGCCAGTTCTCGAGGTCACTCCCCGAAGCTGGAAAAGACAGTGGACACTGTTTCACTTGTCAGTGTCCAAGCACTGTTCGCCCTTGTCTTGTGGTATCTGTTCAGTTTCGGTGCCATTTTTCTCAACAAATATGTGGTTGATATGCTCGATGCTGAAATGATCATCTTTTGTAAGTATCTGTAACATTTTTGTAATTGGCGATGGTTTTTCCAATAATGTACATTAATTTTTTGGAGGTGGGAAATTTTCACATAGTCGCTGTCATTTATATACCTAAATGTAAAAAGCTATGGATTGTTTATTTCATTAAATGTGAACTTTCTTGTTCATGTTTTTTACATCAATTTAGTGATCAGAATGGTTATCATGTTTGACTTCGGATCGGGTAGTGAGTTATTTACTGAAGTCTGTTGATTGATATGTATAATATTATTAAATTATTGTTCACTGTGATTTTTTTGGTATTTGATCATTTAACATTGGCTGTGTTTGAAAATTTCAGCTAGTATACACTTTTTATGTGGCTCTGTTATGGGGCTGATGAACATCTACTGGCCATGTGACCCTTTGTCTTCACACAGCAGCAATGGTTATCCATACACTGCGAATGCTGCTGCACAGAAAGATCTGTTAAACAGAGATTTACTGAACAGATCTGCAGGCTTCTTCAAGAGTATTGCCTTGGTTGGCCTCATGAGGTAAGTTAAACATAATGTTACATTGTTTATTGTCTTGATGTAGGTTTGTTTTAAAGGTCAGTGCAACAAAGTAGTGTACATATATACAACTAGTAAAAAGTGTCAGGAGCTTGTTTAAAATATATTTTCAGCAGTACTGCGAAGTTACTGTGAATGTTTTCAGATGTCAGCTGTTGTTCCTTCCATGCTTTGAAACCAGTTTGTAAAAATGCATGTTAGCATTCAGTTGAGAGTATGTGTCCATTGTAGTTTGGCTTGTAATATTGTGAAAAGATTCAAAGAGACTAGGTCAACGGTTCTCAAACTGTGGTCTGCGGCCCACTGGTGGTCTGTGGGTTGTGGCCAGGTGTTCCACGGCTTGATACCTGCGGCTTAACATTTATACCTTGAACCTAGACAGTTTCCTGATTACTGATCACGGATTACGGTTTCATTAGCATGTTAACATTTGAATTGTAATTGTATGTATGACATTAGTTGGTACTTTACCTTAACTCTGATGTTTTTGATAGCACTGTTATTAATGACCAGGTATTAACACTTGTCAAGACTTTGTTTGTTCTATGTCCAACTGAAAAGTAATGTGCAGGCAGTCGACTGGAGTTTCAGACACCATTTGTTAGTTTCTGTGAAAGCAATATAGGTGGGAGGGTGGTGATATATGCTGTTGTCACTGTTCTTTTTAGTTTAGTGACTGTCTAAGTCATCTTTTGAAGACATTGTCAATGAAGATAATGTTTTATTAACTGATGGAGCATTGTACTTTGTGTTTGTCAGGTTTTTTGTTATACTGCTCGGTCTCATATCATTCAAGTATGTTGCTGTTTCGTTTGTTGAAACAATCAAGAGTTCAGGGCCATTGTTCACTGCGTTAATAGCGTACATCATTCTGAAAGAGAAGAACGGCATATTTGTACAGTTGTCTCTCATTCCAATAATGCTCGGCCTCGTGCTGTGTACTGTGTATGAGTTGAGCTTCACGATGGTCGGTTTTGCTGCTGCCATTGGCACAAACATTGCAGAATGGTTTGTCAGACTGTATAGCTTCTATGCCCGTTTTTCTTGGTGCATTTGAGCTTATAGCTGTAGTGATGGCGGCTTCATTCACGTTGTTACCTGCGCGCATGCTGCGAGCAGGTATTGTTTTTGATGGCATTTGTCTGTGCATCCGTCTGTTTGTCCACACAAATCTTGAAAACTACTGTTCATAAATTGATGTCACTTGATGGGAATATGCCTTATGGTGAACACTAGTAGTTGTTGGAAGTTTATGACATTTGACCGTGACCTTTGACCTCCAGAGCTATTTTCGTACTTTTTCATTTCAGGCTATATATTTTGAGTGGCTCGACCTATCAACTTCATTTTCAGTTTGCAGGTACTTTTTCAGAATATCGAAATCACACTTGAATTTCAAGATTGTGGGTCCTAGGTCAAGGTTATGGAAGCACTAAAGTGGTAGCATGCAACTGCTGGTCAGAAGTCACTGGGACTTGATTGGAATATGTATTACGATAATACTGGAATTTAAGCTCTAAGTTTTGAATGCCTCAAGCTAATTTTTGGTGTGAAGGTACATCTTTTGAATATCGAAGTCATCTTTTGATTATGATTTTTTTGTTGTTTAGGCAATTTGTCTTACTTTTTTTTACTTATTTACTTGCACAACTGCATGTTTTGCCAGGCTTGGTTGTATTTAGGCTATAGCTATGCATAAATATAAAATGCACTACCGTACTTAAAGTTTTATTTATGCTTTTTTTGACCAAAATTTTAAAACCAAGACATGTCTTGTCAGTGCTGACACTAAGACCAAGACACGTATTAAGTCCAAACCCTCAAGATAGAGACTGAATTTCACAAGATTGAAACCAAGACTGAGTTGTCCAAAAATAAGACAAGGAGCAAACATTGTCTGTAGACTTCATGTCGTGAGAAAGATCTGTCATAGTAACGTTATTGCCATGTGTAATTGGTGTTTGCATAATGTTTGACCTGTGCCAAGTGATGCAGATTGTATGATCTGATGTGTTTTGTCTAGCTTACAGTTTGTGTTGTCAAAACTCTCTCTTGGTGGCAGTGAACAGTACCGAGCAAGGTTGGCGAAGTGTATTATGTTTTTCGTTTTACCATTTTTGTTCTGTTATTAGATATGGGTTTGATTCATTTGGCTGTGGCCCAAAGATTAAGATGCTGTTCATATGTGTGACATGGTTTTTGCTGAATCCAGCCACCCTAACAAGTTGTACAACATTAAAAGGAATCATGCTGTGCAATGTTAGCACATGCATTTCAAGTCAAGTGATGTGCTACAGAATTTTGAGTAGTACTTGGAAAGACGCGTGTCCAAAATTATCTTTTAATATAATGATTCTGTTTGTATGTCTGTTTGTTTTCAGGGTAGCTTCAGGGCGCCCCAGGGATTATTTTAGATGCAAAAAATTGGGGTAAGTGTCATGAGTAGGAGGCCACAATTAATAATTTTGTGGCCCGTGGGCTACACAGCAAAGCGTGTTCAGCAAATGTGGTTATTTTTGGGGTGCAATGACTGTTGTGGGATTTTCTGAGATGTTTTTTCCTGACATGTTCGCGTGTCTGTATTTATGTAGGCCTATATATGTAGGTTTCACTTATTACTCGGGAACAGGAGGGGCGATTGTCTCCAATTTTTTTGGGTGCCCAAGGGATGGTTTTACATGCGAAAATTTGTGCATTTGGGGCAAAAGTTTGGGGATGGGGTCATGGGTAGACGCCAGAAAATTGGCATTTTTCTTTACTCACGGGACCTTTTCGGCCATGTGCCACAGCAGGCAGATTGGGCACTGCAATGGCACTGGACAGGCTATAGGTGCGCACACAGGCGCAGACGGACAGTGCCCATTGCGCAGATAAAATAGAAATAGGCGTTAGTGCTGACAGGCCGGTGCATGACACCGGCGTGCATACTACACATGGTACGGGCAGTGGGGGCCTTGGACAGGCGACAAGCAGAATGGGGCTGCCTACGTAATGCTTGACTGGATGGACAGAATGGCTAGTGTCTTAATATGCACCGAATCGGATGTTAAACTCTGTACACTTTAGACAGACATAAACTTGATATTGTGTTGGGTTTGATGTACTATGCAGTCCTGCAGAATTCCAATTCTACACATGTTCAGCTGCGTTTCTCTTCCATCTTCCGGCAAGTCTGTTCCTGCTTGATGATGTGCAGGCTGCCCAGATGACATCAAGCACCATCATACTGATGTTTGTGAATGGACTTCTTTATCATTGTCAGACAATGATGGCCTGGAGTCTGATGCAATTTTTATCACCACTAACTCACAGGTCAGCTTCTTTGTATATCACTTTACGTATGTGTCGTACCATCTGCAGTCACCTCTCGGAGCCATGGAACGGGCCAGCTCCATTTTCTGCTGCAGCTGAAGTACTAACTTGTCACATGTTCACTTCAGTGATGGCCAGTTCCCAGTCACGGTTCAGTTTGTGATGAATTTACAGCTTTTGAATATATTCTATTTTCTTTGGTTGCCATTTTATTTGATAGCCTGTGATTCAGTTTGATATGATTTCGGTTGGCAATTTGATAGGATATTGTGGTCACTTCTCAAGGCAAAGTGCACCCATTCAGATTATCTGATCCACACAGGCTACATGAAACACGAAATTACGTGATAACCACTGAAATGGCAAACTAATATTGGGTCTATAACCTGTTTTGCCGATGCCATTTTGATGCTGTATAGCATCTGTGTAGTGACTGAACATCAGTTGTATGGTGTTATAGCTCCCGGCTAACTGTTGTGTCTGTGCAGCGTATGTAATACGGTAAAGTGTGCTCTGGCAATGTGGCTGTCGATACCACTCTTCCACAATCCTGTGACCTTGCTGGGAACACTCGGCAGCGTCATAGTGGTGTGTGGTGTTCTGCTGTATAACAAGGCTCGCGACTACGAACGTCTGCTGCGGAATCCATTGTCCAACGATAGCACATCTCGGTTTAGCGACGAGATGCTGTAAATATAATGTTGTTGTCCCATTTGTTGAGTTTTGTATCAGTTCGCATGCATTTGTTGTTGGTTTTGTTATTCGTGGGAGGTGTTTTCTACCTGTAGTTATTTTACAGTGAGATGCTTGTCTTTCATGCTTTGAAAGTGTTGGTTCTAAATTTTTGGTAGGTAGGATGAATGGATGCTAGATTGGTGTTCTGTGGCAGAGTGTGATGTAGGGATTTGGCTGAATAACGTACTTGTGCGTTAGTACCTGATATTGTGTTTTGTTACCATCTGAGTTTACCACTGGTAGCGAAATTGATGAAACAACCCAGTTAGAAATAGCTGCTGTAGGGAGCTTTTATCGATTCTCTTTCCAGTTGCATCATCAAGTCTAAACCAGGGGTTTTCAACCTGTGGTCCGCGGACCCCCGGTGGTCCGCGGGGAGCTTTCAAGGGTCTGCGGGCAACCCCAGAAAAACTGGAGACCCGTCGCGTATTAACTAAACAAAAATACCGGCCATATCAATGTTGTAGGTACAGGCTACAACGTACACAAATGAAAACTTCGCTGGTGTTTGCTATGCTATGTCTGAAGTCTGAACTAGACTGAGCGTCGCTTACTTACTACTTGTGCAGTCGGTCTTTGACCCACGTCTTGATAATATTTCTTACTTACTGAGCAATGACGTCACAGCGACGTCACTGTTAAAGATTCTGCAGTGCATAAGACTGGACACTGAACATGACATACGCATATGTTTATCATGCATACCACCACTCAACTCTCAACTCAACAGAGAATTACGGACACAGGTGTCTGAGAAACTCTGTAGTGCGAAACAGGCACAGCCTTCCCAAGGTTCCCACTGAACCGAACACTGTATAATGAACATACCTCTGGTAAATATTTTCAGTGATTGTTTAATTTTTGAAACAGAATTATCTCAGTGTGTGAAATGACTTTTAGGTGTTGTGCGCGTAACTTAGCATTTAGTAGAATTCTAGTCGTTTGGGTACGCAATCTTAGTAAGACATGTTCTGGCCCAACCAGGAGTACAAAAGGTTGAATCTAGTGCGCCTTGGGCCGTGGGGTCCGCCGCCCGAGCTTGGAATTTCTGTGGGGTCCACAGCGTGACAAAGGTTGAAAACCTCTGGTCTAAACAATGGATGGGTTTTGTTGAAATCATGCTTTGCAGTCCCATAGTTTGAGGCAGTCTTGTAGTATCTGGCCTAATCTTCAGTGAGCATGAATGACTAGGCCTGAAAGCATAGGCCACGTGTACATTGTGTGTTGATGACGATGTGACATTGGGAGTACAGTTAATGTAAATGTTGTGTTTTATACTAACATTATTTGTCGCAATTCTACAGCATGCTGTGATAGGAAACGTACGTAATTCTGTCAGTGTTGAAACCAATTATCTGCTCATATGTTTAAACTTTTTTGCAGATATTTTGTTGCATTTTTTGTGTACTACTGTAGGATTTTTATTCCGAGATAGTTTAATTTTTTCAAATATAAATTTTGTCAGTGTATTCATTGATGGTGTTTATGTTGTACTTACTGTGCTCCAATCCACTTCTGTTGCTTATGTAACTGTTAACTGTGCCATGAAATTTCATTTTAAGTAAGTTCTCGGATCTCATGTAAATTTGCCAATTGAAACAATTTGCTACAGTGTGTATGTCATATTTATGTGCTGTTTCTGTTTTTCAACATGGCTTCCTTTAGTGCTTTGACACTGTTGGGTGGGTCATTTGGCCTGTTGAAACCATCCCCAAAATGACAATTATAATGTGTTGAATGAGACGTTGCCTTTGCTCACTCACTGAATCACTCATTCATTCTATGTCACTTCAGGTGCTAATTGTTAATTTTAGACGTTAAAATAATTCTGTATATGATTGAATGAATTTGTAACCTCTTCAGTGCAGCTGATGAAAGCTGTGAAGGCACTTTTATAGCTGTAACTGTTTTATTATCACACTATATTCATTAACATATGACTTCTAAATTTTAAGTTAAATTTGCTCCCCATGTGGGTTGCGCGGCTTAGAATAGACCCACTCTGTTTCCTGGCCAGATGTCGTAAAAGGCGACTAAACCAGGCACCCTTCAACCTCTGTGGCCTCATTTGATTACTGCTGGTGGTCTGGAGCAAAAGAGGGAACACTAACACAGCTGATCTAGTTACTATACTACAGTGCAATACTCTTGTTGCACAATGTTCTTGGCAGCTTATAGGTCCAGCAGATTGTTTTTTGTTACACTGGGACTCTTACACTGTGATTAGCCTAGAGGCGGTTGCCTACAGTTGATATTATAACATGGTGGGGTGTTTCTGGTGGGATTTAAGCCTATCTCAGCGGCAAACTGGCTTCCTTCAGTGCTTTGACGCTGTTGGTTGGGTCATTTGACCGGTAAAAATCGTCCGTGAAATGACCTATTAAGTGTCGAGTGGGACATTAAGCCTCTACTCACTCACAAAGTTAAATTGCACAAATACCGGTTAACTTGTTGGTAATCTGTGTACAAGTAGACAGTGTTAAATGTTCTATTTGAAGCTGATCAGTTGCATAGTTTTGTGGAAAAATGACGACCCTTGGAAATACTGCCAACCTCTCCCACACTCTGTGGCTTTATCTAACTTTCCAACCCCCTCTGGAGAAATTGCACAAATTGAGCCCTGGTGTAATGTGATAATGGTCGATATGTTGTGTTAGTTGTTTATGTGTGACCTGTCTCTATATCAAAGCTATAGTTTGTGTCCTATGTAAAATGTAACAAGTGGCCAAAGTAATTTGGCGAAGGCTGCATCGAATCCCCCTTCGTTCGCCATGGGAGATTGCAACCCCCGTCTGATACAGAGTTCCCTTGGTCCCCAAGAGTCTCTGAACAGTATCCAGTCAGTCAAAAATGGGTGAAATTTTCCAAAACTCCCCTCCCACTCGCCATTGGGGGCACAGATCTCATCGAGTACCATGTTCCTTGGGCTTCAGAGTTTTCACACCAAATAGGAGCTGCATCCATTCGGCTGTTTTTGCACAGCAAAGCCACTTGACAGGCAGACACGATGATCATCGCTAACAATAGTCTGCATCTGCTGAATGCAGCCTAATAATACTGTCTTGTCTTCTTTCAGTTCTCATAAGTGATTAATTGTTGTGTGTTGTATGTACTTGTACCTCTACACAGTGAGACTGTTGACAGTCTGTTTGGTCCGGCTGCTGTGGTTTGTGTTACTCATTCTCTAACCAGTTGTTTGTGTTTTTGTGTGTGTTTTCCTCTGTTGTAGTTCAGAGCATTTTTTATGTTGCGTTTTTAGTTGTAATTCTTACCTCCGTGGGCATGATAAACGTTTCTGCTTTACAAGTCCCGCTAGATAACAACCAGTGTAATCAAAAAACTTTGCATATGACAGTGTATATTAGTTGTACGGCTTGCATGACGAGGTGTGGAGCAGAGTGATTTCATGACTTTCTTGAGGACAAGACTTGCCAGTACTGCATATACATGTAAACCAAGTCTCAAGAACAAGAATTAAGGCTCAAAATGAGAATTCCATAACATATTTGTTTTTTCTGCATTCCCAATCGTCTCGGTAGCAGCAGTGATGAACTGTTAGTCTCAAGAATTGCAAATGTGTGATGCAAAGTGTATTATAGCTAGGTAGATGTAGTTGAACCAACTTGTTTGCTCTTTCTTCCACCAAGCAAGTGCTTGGCTGCAACAAGTAAAACTTTCCTAAAAAGTGATGGATCAGCTGAATAGATCTGTTAACTTATAAAAGTTATTGTTATTCTCCTTTGTTGCATTTGTATCCGTTTGGTAACCTATTTCGTTAGTTCAAGCTGGCCAGATTAATCATGTCTTGGTACTCTTTAGGACATTCCAGTAAGTTTATTGTGCCACTGCCACACCAATGATCTTATTCCAATAAAAACACAGAAGCATAGCAGAAAGAGTGAGTGTGTACTGTGTTGTGCTCCGGCAATGTCAGTCAGGATAGCACACTTGGTAAAATATTCCACTCTGACAATCTCCAGAGGTTGCATTATCCAATGGTGGTGGATTTAAATAAGACATTTTAAATGTGACAGTTGTGGGTCTATTCTATTCGAACCCACACGGGATGTCGTAAAAGGCGACTAAACCAGGCACCCCTCAACCTCCGCTGCCTCATCTGATTACTGATGATGGTCTGGAGTAAAAGAGGGAACATTAACACAGCTGCTCTAGTTACTATAGCACAG
>Ga0126335_1000435_pt1 | contig 19985 bp, 12 predicted proteins | sample OlaspJWI45metaG_FD_108409 | JGI IMG/M metagenome (GOLD analysis project Ga0126335, IMG submission 108409) | Marine gutless worms symbiont microbial communities from Oahu, Hawaii - Olavius sp. 1 OAHU.JWI-45 metaG | ecosystem: Host-associated > Annelida > Digestive system > Unclassified | place... | reverse complement strand
TGGCCAACTGGCTTCCTTCAGTGCTTTGACGCTGTTGGTTGGGTCATCTGGCCTGTAAAAATCGTCCCCGAAATGACCTATAAAGTGTCGAGTGGGACGTTAAACCTCTGCTCACTCATTTACCATGCATATCTCGTCCACCGTTAGGAGTTTCCAGTGCCTCAACCTAGCAACTTCATTTTTGGTGTGAAGGTACATTTTTAGAATATCTAGGTCACCTTCAAGTTTCAAGGTCATGGGGTTAATATCAAGGTCACAAGAGCGATAAACACCTGTACAGGTATGTGCTGCCCTCGGACACAGTTTAATTGTTTTGTGTTGAATTGTTTTGTGTTGACAGCGTCTGTCATGATTTTGAGTCTGCTCGATTGCTTCTGTCTCAGTATGGCTTCCTCAACTTGGAAGGACTCAAGGTTGCATTTTGTTTTTCTTTCTTTCCAAAATTGTTTTTGTTCACTTTCACCATTGCAGTGTTCAATGGTATGGTGTTGCAGTGGTAGGGCAGACATGGCTGTATAACAAAGTTGGTAAAGTTGCTCGTGCTTTTATGCTTCTGTTGTAAACCAGTATTACAGTATAGCAGTTTGATGGAGGTGATGGCAGGTTATAGAAGACTGGTAGTCTACTGCCTGTAGCACTTTTTCTCATGCTGCTGATTGAAGACGATGAAAGAGATAACTGAGATTAATATAATGTCACAGAACTGTATTATGGCAATGCTAACAGCGTCTCATTTGCATTTGCTACATGTCATCACCAGTCAGCTCAGATGTCGACTTAATTGAAATAATACTTGGATCATTTTCCGAGTGAATGAAGTAGACTGTTATGATGCATTGCAGGTTGGCAAGCTGACTGGTATGCCGCAGTCCCTGGCGAGGATCCGAGTGGAGGACACCGAGGAGCTATGCCGTGATCTACGACATCTTGATTCTCTCCCAGTCCGCACAGCCGACACTGTCAGTCTGTTCTATGTCAAATATGGACAGACTAAACTAGCCGACATGCTTGCCAACGTTGTATGTTACGTCGTGCTGTTTTGGCCATTCTGTAGTTATGTGCAGTAACCATGCTATTGTAGTTCTATACAGGCTTTTTTTCCTTCAGTACACTGATATATAGAACCTATAGTTATAAACACATGGCTTATACTTAGTATAAATACATGACATGAATGCATATCACTACTGCTGTATGAAAGTTTTCATTTAATTTTTTTTAAATATATGGTCTGTTAAATTGTACCCAGAACAGTCACAGTCTGTTACTGTGTCTTGCTATTCACCGTGAAGCTGTTTGTCAAAGATTAGGTTGTTGGAAGCTGCCTGCCGGCTAGTTTGTTAGTCCAACAGATTAATTTTATTAATGATGATGTAAAGGACTTGTTTCAGCACTAATGATGCTGTGTTTGCTGTCAAGTGTCAGAAGCAGAACGTACAGCCGCAGTTTCTTGAGTTTGTCTGTTCACTTGGTTGGCCTGTTGACGTGCTGGAGCATTCCGGCTGGACTGGCTCTATAGCAACAAGTTGGAAAAGACAGTCCATTGGCAGCGATGGTACGCTTACAACTATAACCATTTTCCGTTTTCGTTTATACACAGGTATAAGTAGGTTATGTCTGCTGATATAACTAACTTGTAGTGAGGTTGTACTAGTCACTCATGTGATACACTGTTTCTTCGTTATATTACAGCCCCCTCAATCTCCATGGCCTCATCACATTAGTGATGTTGGTGTGGAATAAGAGGAAATATTAACAGAGCTGCTCTTGTTACTATAGTACTGTGCAACATTTTATTACGTGATTGTCAAGGCAGCTTACTAGTCCAGCAGGCTGGGTTTTTGTCACACTGTGACCCTTGTGCTGTGCTTAGCCTAGAGGCGGTTGCTTTAGTCTATATTGTAATGCAGTGGAGTGGTTCTGGTGGGACTGAAGCCTCTCAGTGGCCAGCTGGCTTTCTTCAGTGCTTTGAGGCTGTTGGTTAGGTCATCGGGCCTGTAGAATTGTCCCCAAAATGACCTCTAAAGTGTCAAGTGGGACGTTAAGCCTCTACTCACTCTATTTACTCATTATATCGTAAGTGTAATCAGCAGACAGTGCAGAAATATTGATTGCGTTTTCTGATGATGCTATGAGTTGACCGTTGATTGAACAAACTTCTAAACTTCTTTGTTCTTTTTCATTCCTTATCAGTCAGTTACATCATACAGCACAGCTGTCCTCCTTTATCATGTTCTCATCTTGGACAGGTTGTTCATATGTTAAGATCTTTCACACTACTCAACTTTCTGCTAAGACTTTTTCCATATCTTTCTCACATCCCGTGAACTGATTTCACAGAATTTTACCCACCTGACATTTGCACGTCTTTGGAATTTTTAATATTGGCAAGTGTGGCTGACTAGGCTAGCCAAGCTGGCTACTGGGTGCACTGTGAAATAGCCGTGCTAGTCTTACTTACATACTTACAAGTCCTTACCTACTGCTATGATGTTACAGAGGTGTATCTGGGTGACACCGGTGGTGCTTTGTATGATGGTCAACAGCAGGTCCTCTACTGGTCCGACGTCAGCACAGAACTTGCGTTTGTCGTCCCGTTACCTACTTCACATGCACTTGCTGCCGGTAGTCTTATCAGTGTACAAGTTTGCTTGTGCTGCGGCGAGTTCCTGACAGGCTTATATACTAAATATCTTGGAAGTGATGCAGGATATGGACATAGTTGGTATGGAACGCTATATGATATGGTACAGCTCCATGTTGACGTATCAGCTGGCATCATCAGTGACCTTTAGTGATCTTCAAGAATCAGTACTAATGTCTGTAGTTTAGTAGTTGTGGAAATATTATATAGCACGTGGATGTTGTGACTGACTGATCTAGTGCAAAGATGCCTTCCTACACTGCGTCATCAAATTCCATTGTGGACACCCACACTTTTACTCCAGTACCACGTTTGACTCTGCTTATTGTGTATTCAAGGTTTTCTGATCTCACAGTACAAAAAGAAGTTTAATAAGAGATGCATTGAATTATGTGTCTATCTGTGATGTATAGTGGACAAGGCATTACCGCATGCAGTGTCAACAGATGCCAGTCTGGGGTCACTGTTACCAACTGCCGATGCAGTAACACACAACATGAGTGCTCGCAATAAGAGCGTCTCGCTGGACCTCGAGACTTTCTCTCAGACTACAACGACCGACTTTACGACATTGACTGCAGCTGATGCAGCAGCATCGCGTGTTCGTCGATCTGCTCGATCGTCGTCTCTGCTGCCTGGAACTGACGTGCAGGTTGTCGTTGTGTGGCTCGAGAGCTTTGAAGACTACCTCACATTTCCTGTCGGTGAGTTGTTATCTTCTTACATACTTTCATTGCCACATGCAGACCCCAGCAGCTGTAGAATAGACCCAGGCTGATTTCTTGTCCAGATGTTGTGAATGGCACACAAAGCAGGTTTTCGGTTTTGTTTTGTGAATGTTAATAGCTTGTTGTAAATGTTGTTTCGGTTTACGTGTTTGAACTCGGTTTTAGTCAGATTTTGGTTTGCATGAGTCAGTAATTGGCTGGGAAAGTCAGCTTTGAAATTACCTACAATTTGTCACATCTGTGCACTTATGTCACTCCTGCACTGAGAAAGAAGTTGATGATTTCTGTTAAGATGTGAAAATGAGACACTAGAGAAAATTCTGCGAGTTATTTATTCTACATAGTTATGGCGTCACCTGCTATTCAGCTCTTTTGCTGCTGTTATGTTTCAACAAAGTTATACAGTAATAAATAGGTCATCACATACTTATTTAGTAGCAAGCTAATGTAATGCAACTTGAACACGAGAAGGTGTAATATTAATATTCAGTAGTTATAAAGTGTAAGTAAATTGCCAGTTTGCATATTATTTTCATATCTGCCTACTGTAGCCTGTGCATCATTGTCTACAAGCTGGGCACCTTAAATATACAGATACAAGGCCTCTCCATTACTAACGTACATGTACGTACGTGCTCTGTCACTAGAATGTAGTGACAGTAGCTGCATAACACTTACTCACACAACTTGCTGTGCAAACCCGGGGCAGCACGTTAGGCCATCCACAAAAGCAGGTGTCAGTACTGACTGTGGCCTATCAGAACCTAGCTGGTGCCACGGCCACTCCGCAGGCATGTATGAGTGTATGTATGTGCATCATTGTCATTACTGCTGATGCCTTGTAGCCGATCTCACAAAGAATACTGCTGATAACCGACTTCCGTTGTTATCGTCCGCCTTCAACCAACGATCTTTCGTTGCTCCTCCCATCTGTGTCATATTTATTCATCTTCTACAGAATGGTCTATGTCGCATCAAACTGCAGACTCATCAGTCGAGGTATTTCTGTGTTTGTTGCACTTCAATAGCTGTTCTGTGTGTGGTAGGCCATTGTCACACTCGATTGTCACTAGAGTCATTATAAGGTGATTACTCTTAAGTTCACAATTTCATAGCAGACTGCTTACATTTAAAATGACCAGCACTTAATCAATGTAAAACAAGTAAAATCTAAAGCTATGGAAGAAGTGTAAAAACATAAAATAGATTTGCCAAAAGCTTGTTGGAACTAAACAGTTTTCTTATCCATAATGTTGTGGCAAAAAATGAGTGGACCACGTCTTGCGTTCTTCACTGTGTTAGCTTCGGTTGTCAGTCAGATGCAGAGTTGGTGGTAAGTGTATAAGATGCTGGAGAGTTCAGTCATTATTAGTTGGGCAAGCGAGTTTCACTGTTGTTGAAGACTGAAACAGGCACAAAATGTTGCTCGTCCATGATCCAGATTGATCACGCAAGCCACAGGAAAGACTATTTTGACTTTTGAAAGCATTATATTTTTTGTGCAGTAATCACACGATCACTCATTGCTCAGTAGTAATGTGAGTTGATATCCATGTTTTGGTGCTAGGATTGGTGATGCAGTGCCGCTGGTGGATGGCATGGTTGTCAGTCGTCGGGTACTGGGTCATCTTGTACGTCAAACTGCCGTCAACATATTCAAACGACGACAGCTTGACAGCGAGCTGTAAGTCAGCAGTGCATTGCAGTAGTCTAGTCATAACGTGCCTGATTGCAGTCTGAGAGGTCCACATGTTGAGACTTGAGCATCGATTGCACATTCTTACTGCAGTGCGTTGGTTGAATATTATCTCAGTGGCACTATTGCAGCTGATAACTCGCTATAGTCTGTTTTTATAACTATCAGCAGAAAATTATTCTGTCGTGCTGTTGCATTGTGAGTCAGTTAAAATCAACGCATTTATGTCATCTGGATAACACTTTTACACGGTTCACATCTACTGAACATGCATGTCCAGGCACCTGAATATTGCCCGTGTATAGGCTTGGGTTGAACCAAGCTTTAAACTGCACTTTACATGATGCTACCCGCATATTAACAAGCGTTTGAGAAATCCTTATCAGCACAACTATATTGTTACTGCACTGTGATGCTGTGTTGCTGTTGTGATGTGTAGTTATCAGCCTCCGCACGTCCGCCGGAAGTTGAAAATCAAAGAAATAGTCGAGAAATACCAATGTAGGCTAAGTGAGCCTGAACTGTACACATCACTATTCAACAGTACACAGTACTGACTGCAATAGCTGCTGTGTGTGAACTGCATGATGAACAGTGCCTTGACTCAGTCAACTGTGCTGTCTCGTCACTGTCTCACTGCCGTTGTGGGGTGTTAGAACGTTTTGTTACCTTTACTGTACATTGATGTGTACTCTCGTTATTGGTCATTTGTCAATCATTGTTTTCAGTGAATGGTGGTAAAGTGCAAGCATTCTGATGAATACGACAGCGTGGACAAATTGGTGGTTGATCTTGTATGATTTTTTAATGGCACATCAATACTCTTTTTTTGTCCATTAGCGAAAACTGAAAATGTTAATTTCAATCGGTCATACTTGCTGAAATGTTTTGTTAAATTTTTTTTACAAAATCTGTGTAGTATAACCAGTTGTACTATATAGGTGACAGATTGATTGGAATTTAGCAATACTAACTAATCACTTTTCTCCAGTGTTCCATTAAGTGTTGCAGTTAGCAGTCGATGAGAAGAAATCTTGATGTTTGAATGTGGTTATTTGAAAATCAACTATTCCAGAAATTTCAGTTGTAGCTAGCCGTAGAGCACAGTAATTAAAATTAGTGGTATAGGCCGCTCTGCGTCGCATCTTTTGATTTTATAATCTCACTTGACAGTCACCAGCCGCTGCGTTGTAAGTGTGATCCTTGATTCAGGTAATATATTTGTACAGCTCTGTGTACGTATCATATCAAATGATTGTTGTTACTGCATTATTGACAGAAATCATGTTTTAGTTGTTCCTGTGATTTGTGTTACTGTAGTTCGATGGTGTCTGTGAATTTCGTAGATTTTTGTTGTAGGTGGCAACATGTTCTACAGCATCGTGTCAGTTTGGTGAATTTATATTTAATTTACTGATAGATATTTGTTTATAAGAAGACATGTTGCTGCTTATAGTTTCTTCTAATACTACTTGGTTACAGATTGAGACACACAGACATTGTCATTTGTGCACACAGATTTGCAACATATTGTAGGTGCACTGTTCTCTTTTGTGGCTGTTTATAGCAATCAAACCAATATATCTGAAGCGGCCACAGTGATGCTGTGAGTGAGAAAACAAGCAGCAGAAAAACATGCAACTAATGCAGAATTTTTGATCACTATATAGAACAGTTCTTTGATATATAGGTAAGTGATCAGAAGTGAGACTTATGGGATTAACCTCTTCCATTTTGATGGCCAAGTATGCAATTTTGCAAAAAATGTGTTATTTTTGCATTTAAGGGTAATCTTGTATCTGCTTATTTTATTCAATGTGAAATGATTTATTCTTGATTATGTCTGATTTTGACCATATTTTGACTGTTTCAGTACTATTAACCCCCTATACCCGGAACACCGGGGCTGACAGTTAACAGGTCTATTGACTCATACTTATGAGTCAATAAATGGTAGAAGTAGATGACACTTGATATAGCGTCTCTTTATGGGCCAGTCCCATCACAGAGGCGCTCAGGTATGGCACACGTTCTCGAGGAATTACACAGTTTTGCCTGCCACCCACGCGTTTATCCACGAATGGAACCATACCTGCCTTTGCCTTCCCATCTGAAGCTGGTCCTCGTTTACGGACCACAGAGGGATGGAAGGCTGAGTTGACCTAGGCACCACCACGGTGAGTAAACAGTCTGCCCAGGACTGCTACGTGGTGGAAATTACAGTTATTAGCTGCTCAGACCGTTACGCCTTCGCGGGCAACTGGAAACGCAGCAGGATATGAACGTCGAACATACGAGCTCTCAGGCCGAAAGCCGCGATGCTAACCACTGTTACATCGACGTGGGCGTGTCCCGCAGGCTAGCTGAGCGGACCTCAACGCGCTGCAGTGTCCACAGTGTGTCGATAGCGGCTCTCATAAGGTCCGCCGATGACGTCATCAGCGGACATTCTGAGAAGTTATTGTCCGGATATGACGTGGTGTCTGCCCGTAGTGACATTGAGTAATACAGCTACGGAGTCGCCAAATTCTCTGGGTCTCTTGTGTCACTGTTGTTGTCGCACCTAGTGGTGTCACCGCAACATTTGCATGTCATAGTGCAAACGACACCTGCCTCTACGAGGGCGGTGAGATCGACATGAAGGCCCCTACAGTGCACAAATGAACTTCTGATTCGACTCTTATGACGGCCTCCAAACTTTCTGTGTTTGACCCAGGTTTTCCAAATTCTGCAGTTGGTTTTAAACTAAGATCATTTTCAAGGGTTATACCTTCAGTACACGTTTTTCCCACAGACAAAAATGTAGCTAACGCTATCGCAGCCTGCTAGAGAATTCATGGAAAGCAAGGAATCTGTGTAGCGATTCGCAACAAACTCAGAAATCCAGTGACATGGTATGAAAATATACTTCTTGATCCACATCTTTGCAAGGCCGTCAATCATGGAAGCATGGTATATCGCAAGCAACAAGACATCAGTGTCTGTGGCAGCAATGACGGCTTTCTTACACCCTTGACTTCGAACTGAGAAGGCCACATGAGCGAACAACCTGCTATCCACCTGTTGATGGTCATCACACGTCAGTTACACAGTTTCCGTGACACCAAGATTGCACACAGTCTTCGCATGTTCTTGCCCCATGCCTCCAAGTACAAGTATGCATCCAGGGGGAATCGGCAGATAATTGACTGTCCATGACTTGCATAGGTATTCTTCAAGAGGTTGTGACTGTTTTGCTGATTTGAAAGGAAGTTTTTCAGTTTGGAAGCTTCATGTTCGCATGGGGAATGAAGACTCTACTTTGTTGGGACTTCTTTTGTCATCTCATTCTTTCCTCCATCTTCAAACTCGCCCCTGGGTTCTAATCATATGTATCTCCTACCACATGCACAATGTCACACCTGCTTGGCTTCTTTGAGCTCCACAGATTGCATTGTCTCTCATGATGAGATATTGACGAGATTGTCACTGGTAGCGAAGCGTTTGTCGTCTCCTTGATCAAAGCCCTTGTGACCTGAACTTGTTTCACGTCTCTTTCACACTCGCTTGTGATGGTTCGCCTGTTTGCCATGGGGAGTGTCTTTCGGAAATGGCTGTTAGCGTTGGTAACGCCGTCAGATATTAAGGTATGGTATCTGGCTTCTGTGATATACCCAGATGAAATTCACTTCCGGGTATATTCTGGTAAACCTGGTTGTTCCATCAAGCTCTCATGTAATCAGTGATGTTGGTCTAGAGTAAAGAGGGAATATTAACATAGCTGCTCTTGTTGCTATAGTGTTGTTGTTGCACGATGTTCTGGGCAGTTACAGGTCCAGCAGTTTTGGTTTCTGTCACGCTGGGACCCTTACGCTGTGCTTAGCCTGGACAGGTTTGCCTTGATTGATATTGTAACATGGTGGGGTTGTAGCAGGGGGATTGAAGTCTCTCTTAGCGGCCAACTGGCTTCCTTCAGTGCTTTGACGCCATTGGTTGGGTCATCTGGTTTGTAAAAGTCGTCCTCGAAATGACCTATAAGTTGTTGAGTGGGATGAAGCCTCTACTCACTTTGATAAAGCTGGCGTTAACCCTTTCACCGCGGAATTCGCTGAAATGGAATTTCTGCTACTGCAAAATGTCGCAAATGAAAACGATTACAGCTTAGTGGTATCTACAACTGTTGTTACTAACGTCATGACTCATACAAATAGCCTGGTTTGCTATGTACTGAATGACCGTTAGTCCGCTATTGAGTTGTGACCTTGACCTTCAACCCTCACAAGCAAATGAGAGTCAAGTGTAGACTTGATCTTCCTCTACAGATTAGAAACCGATTAGAAGCGATTGCGATGACACCTGGTGGTGGGGATGTGAATTGATTTCATGGGACCAATCAACACGCTGGTGAACAAATCTGCCATGGTGGTTAAAGGGTTAATAGTGCTGAAATCGCTTGAAACAGTTAACAGTAGGTGAAATAATAGCAACACGAGAACCAGGGTGTCTCGACTTAATAAACAAGTCAGACCTGTGCTTCCGTCAGCCCATGTGTTTAGGGTTTATAAGGTTAACAGTACTGAAACGGTCAAAATGTGGTCAAAATCAGACACATTCAACAATAAATCACAATTTCACATTGAATAGAATGAGCAGATACAAGATTACCCTTAATTGCAAAAATAACACATTTTTGCCAGATAGCGATATTTGGTCGTCGGAATGTAAGGGGTTAAACCCATAAGTCTCTTCTGATCAGAAAACTGTTCTATATAGTGATCTAAAATTCTGCATTAGTTGCATGCTTTTCTCTCTGATACAGCGTGCACAGTTGGCAATGTTGTTTTTGGAACCCCTGAATTTGCATCAACGCCTTCCATCCTTGACTTTTTGACCTCTGGCGGTGACCTAATTGACCCGAGTGAGAATGTAATGGTTCATTCGTGTAGCGTAGGTAATGATACCAAATTTGTTAAATAAAACTATTGGGAACACTATGAAATTGTCGATAATATTTTTCCTACCCCCAACTTTTTAGCCAATTTTGACCAATCTGAAAAGTTCAAATGGTGCCGATAATTAAGTTTTGCAATTGAATTGGCTGAGTAGGCCTCTGAAAACCTATGCGGGTGATCCAAGCTATCAAAAAATGCTGACGACAAAAGTACGTCTTGACCTGCCCACCTTGGTCCTGTTTTATTCACATTTCTGATCCTTGGCACCCTTGGGTACGATCGTTCAGTCAGTGCAGTCATAGGCTGGTAAATTATCGTGAAGCAGTATGGCATTGAAACGTTGCACGAGCACCGAGCATCTTTGGAACAGAAACTCGCTTCTCTGGCTTCCCCTGCACACTCGGAAATTTTCCTACCGATATTAGACAGGAGCTGGTAAGCTGATATGTTAACAACGCCCAGAATCTCAATGGCGATCGGCTTAAAGATGTACCGGCCATCAAGAGCAGCGTACTTCTCTTTCTTGCGGGAAGCGGCAAGCTTTGCCGCCGCTCCTGACTCTCGGGCAGCCGCAATGATATATGAATCAGCCAATGGACAAGTTATTGTGACGTCCCAACATAACGCTTTACCGCTCGACAGGGGACGAGTGTGACACCATCCGGCCGCTTGCCGTCTGATCTGATCTGAGCAGACCCGATGGCTCCTTGGTGACGGGCAAACCTGCCGAAGAAAAAGCCCGGGCGATCAGATCATTGAGAGCGTGATGTCTGGTTGTTTTCCGAGGAGCTTTTTTTACAGACAAAGCTGTGGACTCCACAGGCGTCCACCCTAGAGCCACAATGGCATTCACGTGGAACGCACAGGTCCAACCCGAGCCTCAGTCCGACTGCAACTCTCACAGCTTCGTCATCTAGTTTCAGCCCGCACGAAGCAATGGGCAAAGCAAAAAGCCAGTCTCCGCTGTGTTGGGAACAAGCCGCGAGAAAGGACGCTCGACAGTGAGGAGTTCAGCGAGCCTTCAACTAGTGCCTTGTCAGCCAACACTCCTGGACGATCCCAGAAGGGCTGTTTGGTCGGCAAAACTTCCGGCACATCGCCGAACTCTGTCGACCAGCGCCACATAATATTATTATTATATTATAATGAAGCTTCGAGCATGCCATGAGTGTTGGCCGTAATAAAGCCAGATATTATTATACCGGTATTCATACATGAATGTGTTCGGTTCGGCGTCGTAGTTGTGAAATATTGTTCCGTCGTTATGTGTTTAGTCTGCAGATGACCGCTCTGGTGGACAAATGATTTTTGTTAGCTAAAACCAAGTCTCAACTGATAAAATCGGATGAGAATGTAAGCAGAATAAATCTGGAAATGAAGTTGAAGGCATGCTTAAGAGACGCACACAAACGCTCAGCGACCCATTCTGCAGTATTTGATAATCTCTGCTGAGCTGTAGCCAGCTGAGCCAAAATGCAAACTAGAAGTGCATCCATCTCATTCGTCATTGTGAACCCCACTTATATGCCTATGTGTGACTAGCCATCTGCCCATCCACCTAGGCACTATACCTATAGTAAGTCCCGCTCCATATCTCGCCCACCCCTTGCTATCCTGCTGCCCAGTCAAATAATGCACGCTGCTTGCCCGCTAGCACCGCGTTGTATCGCGCCTTTAGCGGCGAGGCCGACCTGTAGCTAATGTTGCCCAAGGCTATAGATTATGGCTGCCCAGTAGGGGCCTACTACCCACGCCTCGCCAGCCGGTGCAGCGAAAAACGAAAAATGCCAATTTTCTGGCTCCTACTTATGACCCCCAAATGTTTTCCGCCTAAAACCATCCTTGTGGCACCCTGAAGCTACCCTAAAAATTTGGAGACAGTCGCCTACCCCGTTCCAAAGTTCTAAGAGAGCACATATACATATATAAGCCTACATAAAGACAGACACACGAGCAGACAAACTCGTTAAGTGCGCGTGACCGGAAAATACGTCCACGGAAATCCCGCATGCTTCATGTCTGTGCCACGCACTGTCGTCACGCTCCAATACCCACATTTCCGAACACAGCTAAGCTGCACGCGTTGCTATGTAGCCTATGCAGGCCCTGAAATTATTAATTATGGCTTTCTACCCAAGACACCTACTTTTTGCGCCTAAAACCATCTTCGGGTCGCCCTGGAGCTATCCTGAACATTTAGAGGCAATAGACTCACCCGTTTCCGAGTTATAAGCAAACAAACATACAGACAGACAGACAGACATACACCCAAACAGAATTATGATATTAGATAGTGAGTTGAGCTTGCGATTGCGGTCTTGCCGCGGCAGCAGTTACGTGACGTCATTAGTGATTCTTGTGCGTTCAACTCAGAACGCTCGGCGGGCGCGACATTGCTCATGTCTCAGCGCATTGTAGGCTAAGTGCACGTGATTTACTGCGGCGCTTGAGACCCGCACGCTCACTGATGCTCTGATCACATTTGTGACGTGGACTAACTGTGGAGTGACTAGAGATGAGTGGCTGCTGCCGACAGACTTTACCTCCTTGCCGTGTCTGTGGTCGTCCAGCTGGTGGCTTTCACTACGGCGTTAACACCTGCAATGCCTGCAAGGTAGGTGTTCATTTGTGAGCTCACTTTACCTGGACAACTAAATAAATTTGCCATTTTAGCTATTGAAGTTCAACAAAATTGTCAAATTAATTTTTAAACTTGGTTAACTAAACTTTAAAAGTTAGTTGAACTCTGTACACTTACATGTGAGTAAAATAGTTACACTGTTACAGGGTAGTTGGCAGTATTTTAGATAGGCCTAATTTTTGCTAAAAGAAGAATTGAGTACGCTATAATATAGCTAATTACATAGCTCAACGCTGATCAATTGCATAACAGTTTATTTTTACCAAAAAAATTACAACGGTAAAATGACGGTTCGCGTAATTTTTGTCAAAACTGACATGAGCCGCCCATATACTCATTTTACCGTTGTGCAAGCAAAAGTATAGGCAGAAACGTTGACATGTACAGTTAGAAACGTTGAAACGTAGCGAATTTGAGTGACATTCGGAATGGTTTGCAGGCATTTTTTCACCGGAGTTGCATACGTCGGACGCCGTACACTTGTGTGATGCCAAACATCACGAGTGACATGCAGAACACGACACGCTACTGCGCTCACTGCCGGCTGCAAGACTGTGTCGACGCCGGCATGTCCGTTAAACGTGAGTTGTTGTAACTGATTCATTGCTGTCATTTGACGTTCATGCAACAGATTGTGCGATTGTGTCGGACGAGACGAGCGGAGCTTAGCTTACAAACAATTTAGTGCGGTAATTACGAGCGACACGAAAAATTGGGGATTCCGTTGCGAAATTCATACTTCCTTAAGGCGAAAGTAATTTCGCGACAGACAATAAGTGTGGTTATTGTCTGTCTATGCAAATGCAATATCTTATACGCCTACTGTTCAAAGCTTTGCGTTAAGTCTGTTGCTACTACTTTATTTATAAAACAACGACAAAAGAGGGAGTGGGCTACAGTTTGTCGGAAAATAACCTTTGTCAGTTCATGAACACCATTGTATTGCAACGAAATAGCTAAGTTTCAACTCAGTAATATTACGTTAGAACATTTAAACACTCCGCTAAACTTTATCAAAAATAAATGTATTGATTGGTGAAGATATCATTTGTGATATCTTAGAAAACTATATATTGTGAACTAGTGACCCCCCGTTGCAGTATGCAGCCCTTCCGTCGGGGTGAGTCCTAGCGCCACCACTGCGGTCTCGATCTCCCTACGGCGAGGAGGAGAGGGAAAATGTTGCACATTGAACCGTATATAAGGTGAGGAGGAGGGGATTCGATGCGGCCATCGCCAAGTTACTTTGCTACTCGGTTTCTGTCTGATGCAATAACCGACATGCTTAAAGTTGTTTCTGCTATGTGTCGTGCGCGCAGTGATCAAATTGGGCAGATACACACAAAAGAAGCGACTAGACAACACGGCGGAGTATTGGAACTATGATCAGCAGCAGCAGCAGCAGATGACATCGGCAGACTTTGTCGCTGGACAGAGTCTACCAGCGTGCGACATCGACGACGACGACGAACAAATAGAAGACTTCATCAACATCATTATACACGCTCATGACAGCCATCAGCCATATATCAGCGAACATTTTCAGCAGGTTAGTGTGATCGACCCAATCCTTTTTACCCCCCCCCCAAGTCTTATACGGCACTTAAGAAAGAGTATTATTATAATCAGTAGCGTCTGTTGGTCTGTAACGCCTCGTCCGCGCAATAACAGTCAACTTTTAAATGATGAAACCGTTTTGCAAATAAGCTAATGTATCACCCTGAGGGAACTTTTTTTAATATTAGTAACCTTGATCTTTATCTCCAAGGTCATTCACTGTAACAAATCGATAAAGACTTTATATTAGTTTAACAGAGCAGACTTTAGAGCAACGCATGTTGCATGATGCTCTCGACATGTAGCGCACGCACGCACGCACAAGGGGTGTCGGTTGTCGAGTCGCTGCTGAACGAGCCGAGGGTTGCTGCTGCGCTCTACGCAAATCTCGTTTTGATGCCACTTATATTTCAAGAAGTAGTGTTACAAATTTACAAAGTACAATTATTGTACTTTGTAGCATAGCTTCAACAACTGTATATAGATTTGGGGGTTATATTTTTTATTCGCAATATGTCTGTACGTCTGCCCCTGTCCGTGTCTGCATGTGAATGGTGTTTAGCGTGAAAATGACGAGTACGACACTCAGCAATTTGGTGAGGCTGGTCAACCTCACAAACAACAGACGAGCATAGAGACCGACCATGCCGAAGCGCAGCCTAGTGCCAGTGCCACTGTAATGTCCTCAAACGACAGAGACAACGACGTTGAACCTGGAGTTGAAGGTGAAACAAGAGCAGACATACGGCAGACAAGTGCGGCACAGTCAATGGAAAGATGCCTACCACTACGTCGACAAGATTGCGGACGTCCACAGGCAGCTGTTGAAGCTCATGATCGGCTGAGCGCCTTCACGCATATTACTCTCATAGGTGTCATCGAACAAGGAGTTCGTCGAATTATCAGCTTCGCGAGACAAGTGCCCGGCTTCAACACGCTCATCACCAACGACCAGATATGCCTCATCAAACGTATGTTCGACACCTTTATGGTTCTAACAACGCAGTTCAGAAAATTGCCTAATTATCATTCTCTAAACACTGCAACCTGAACGTTTTCAGTTCATTCACGCATCCTTGTAGGGATCGTCAGTAATTTCAGAGTGCAAAGATGGCGAACGGGACAGCGCGAACATGTGATGGGAGATATGGGGCTTTGTCTTTTCACGGGGTCAGGGCCAGGGCCCTCTGAAGCTAAAACGTTTATCCCCGAAACAACCGGAATAACTACAGCTCCTTGAAAAGTTGGTCTCTATGATGGTCTCAATTCTACAATTCTGTGTTGACCCACATAAAAACTAAAACACAAGATTGACTTGTATCAGTTCAGATACATCTTTAAAGTTAAGATGTATCTTTAGGAAAGTTTGTAGAAACACAACTAGCCCTCATTTTCTTACCCTACCCTTCTTTGTCCCTCTCCTTTTCCCTTTGTTCCATGCCGTCCTCGTCACAAAATTATTTTCGTTAACGTCTAGAATTTAAACGACGCTACGCGTCAAAAATACCGAGTTATTATAGCATTCCTTGGACGGATGCAATAGGATCATCAGTCTTTTGAACTAAAGTTGCTTGTTCCTAAATGTAACTCAACACTTCATTCGCATTATTTCTTTTAGAAAGTCCTCCAGGGCTACAATGCTGGGCTATAATGACCGTGCAACAATTATGCACGTCTGAGCTCTGTCCTGTCGGCGATATTCGATATCAGTCGCTTGCAGAAATCATTACGTTCATTTTCATACGACCCAACAGTAAAGACGTTCTTCCTTTATCGCAGTTCTGGAATCAAAGACAAGCGAGCGATGAATGGAGCGCATCTCTTGCAGGCCTTCTATTGAAAATAATTATCCCTCATAAATGATTCCGGCGTTTATACCTGAGACTCAGAATTACCACTTACCGCCGGAAACCCCTGAATTGCGGCTTTCGTCAGAATATCAGTGACCTGTCACAGTCGCAGTGTCGCTTTGCTAAATTCCTACTGATACGTGAACAGGACTGGCAGCTTTTATGTTTCTCAGAATGTTGTGGGGGATAGAAAGGAAAGCTACAGATCGACGCCTCTCATGTTTAAAATTTTTGGCTATGACACTGCTATAGGTTCCCTGGAGCCTAAATGAATTCTGCGTATTAAATGTAGCCTAATTTTTCTCAGAAAAACGTAGGTGTAAGTGTACTCGTTTTCGTCAGTTTTCTGTCTAGTTCTGTGTAGGTAAAGTTGTCTTTTGATTGTTGGTGCATGATACAGTTGCTTCATAGGCTGCATGTTGGCTTAATCGGACCGGGCTGGGCCGGGAGACGAATGGGATAGGATATGCCCGCTCAGTTTCTTGGAAGCAGTTGCATGGTGGCAAAATTTTAATTAACAACGCAAAAGTAGGCCTATGCAAGAGCGCAAACTCTGCGTTTTTGTTTAAAAAGACGTTTTGATCCGAACGAGAGAAACCAAAATCGTTGCTTCAGACACCCTTCCTAAGTTAAATTATTACCAAAATTATTTTACGCTCATACGTATTACTGACTTACTTCGATTGTTCTTATTTGTACAGGGTCAATCTGCGGTACATGGCTAGTGACACGGCACAAGGCGTTTGACAGCACTTGTAGCTCCATGACATCACTCGATGGCTGTACGCTGGACCTCGTGGATGAAGCGGGCCGCGAATTCACTGACGTCATGTTTACCGTCACCAACCAGCTGCAGAGGCTCCAACTGACGGACAACGAAACGTTTCTGCTCAAGGCTTACGTCATTTTCGATGGCAAGTGATCATTATTAACTGGCCCGCCACAATGTGGAGGTCAGCTATAGTAATAGTCCGCGTTGTCTAGTCTATCTGTCCGTCCGTCTGTCCACCTGTCTGTCAAACGCGATCTCCAAAACCAAGTGAGCTAGACGTATGGTTACTAGGAAACTCGAATAAGAATCCGGGCTTCCAGATTCAGAATCACGATCGGAAGTACGCGATTCCGCCACTTTGAGAGCTTCCGGTCGGCACTTCGCCTATCATGACAGACATAGAGAAATTGGCCTTGTCAAGATATCTTCACCAAATTTGTTGTAATGGTAGAATATGGGGTCAATGGGTCATTGGGAAATGTCATCGGTCTGTGTGTCATTTTGGTCATTTGGCTGAAATTTCGTATGACTGCACACAGGAAGATTCCCGTAGGAAGACACGTGTCGAAATTGGAACCGGAAGTAGAATTCTGACGCCAGAGGCGTTGTTTCGAATTCATTTTGACCAAATTTGTTGTGTTGGTGAAAAGTGGTCCCCCAACGTGTGGAAGTGTCCAATACGCTTACTCCAAACATCCAAGATGGCGGACGGCGGCCATCTTTAATTAGTTAAATCGCTATAACTCGGCCGCGGATTGTCCTATTTCGCTGAAATTTTGCACGACGACAGATATGAGGGTGCCCTCAGACAACACCCTCCGGGGTAACCCCCTGGTACAAACGCTCCCACCCCGGCGCTAACCAGCCCAGACAGACCCCCATCTAAACCCCTGTAAAATGCCCCACCCCGTTAAAGCTGCCGGACAAACGTCCCCTGCGCTAACTTTCCCCCACACAAACACTTTCCCTGGCCTAAACCCAATGGGTAAACAACACCTCGCAAACCCCGTACGTTTCCCGGTCCAAACAAACTTTGGGGGCTTGCGGGCCAGCTATCGTTTCGTCCCATCGGGGAATACACTTTGTTCGTATTCAATATGGTATGATTTTCACAGGGTCTAAAACTTTTTCCGACTCCACTGCAGGGTAAAGGTGTCCGATACACCCGGTGCTGGAAACCCCCATTTTCGCGACTTACAAACGATAGCAAACGATGTTAGAAAGGCAGAAAAGGCTTAATTTTCTAGTGGAAATGCAATCCAAAGTTACTAACTGCGACAACTCAACGCAAACGCCCAAGTTCGAACATGCCGCATGAGAACTCTGTGTAGAGTGAAAATTTCTGTTTTCCACCAGATTATTTATTTATATTTACGTCTCTAATGATATTTACTGTCATTTGTAAGTGTAAAAGGGGGGGGGTCCAGCACCGGGGGTATCGGACACCTTTACCATCTAAACTTCCATTCGACCTCGATTCATCCATTAACTCGTCGAATTATCAAAACACAAATTCAAAACAAAACGTCGTTAGATCCCACCAGTAGAATAGCTAAACTCTCTCACTCGCTTCCAGTGTAAAAAGTAAACGTCGGAGTGGACCCACCCCAAACACCGTTACGGTTACGCTACACTGAGGGTTCCCAAAAGATTTTACTTGTCGAAACCGGAAGTAAAAATGACCTGCCAGTGGACGCCGTGTTCAGTTTCGTTTTCGAGGCACATATCAACACACTGTGAGCCCCAATTAGGTATATGTGAGCATAAAATGTGGTTGCTGAAAATGACTGGAATGACCACGGAAGCGGAGCGGCGCTCCCAAGACTACCATTTTCGTGACTTACAAACGACAGAAAACAATGTCAGAAAGGCAGAAAACTCAATTTTCTACCGGAAATGCAATTCAAAGTCACTACTGACTGCGACAACTCTAGTGGGACGGAGTATAAAACATGGGGTTTTGGGTGGGTATATTCTTTAAAGAAACGACGAAAACGCACAGAAATTCGTCTAAGGGCTGTTCCTAACAGTAAATAGAACGGTGGGGCCACCTAGCGAATTTATCTGAACTATTTTAGCGAAAAATTTTGATGGAGACAATGTTGAAGAAGGAAGTAAAACCGTGGTTGCTGAAAATGACTGGAATGACTACGGAAGCGGCGCTCACCATGGCCTACTACAATTTTCCTGACTTACAAACGACAAACGATGTTAGAAAGGCAGAAATACTCAATTTTCTACAGGTAATGCAAGGCACATATCAAAATATTATGAGCCCCATCAAACTAGGTATATGTGAGTATAAAATGTGGTTGCTGAAAACATCATATTTTTGCTTAATATAGGCCTACTGAAGACGAAACTCAAGAGGGCAAATTGTGGCCATATTGAAATGGCTGCGTTGAGATAACTCAGCCGCGTATTGTCCGATTTCGATGAAGTTTGTTAACATCTTAACCGGAAGTAAGCCTATATATTAGTAGTAGTAGCATTGTTTTGTTGTTTTGACAGTAAAACGTAGCCTACCGTATGAACATGAAGTCATGCTAAATGTTGTATACACATAACACAGTCACAGCTATGCAGTAAATTAAACACGGCATATTGGATTGCTGCTGTTGGAGAAACAGATAACGCATGGCTGCAAGAAAGGGCGAAGGTGAAGAAGATTCGACTCCGTCTGAAGACGGCGCTGAGCTACATGTTACGACACAGTCACACTGATGACTGCACGGCGTCTGCGAAGCTCGCCAGTGCGTTGACCGACCTACAATATGTTGCTGATGGCTACGACGATTACACCAGTCGTCTTCACGTCACAGCGGAATACATTCCTGCTCTGTTTTCAGAAGTCATGTCAAACGACCCGCCAAACAGATATCGGATGTGACGCTCGTCAGTTTACTAAATATCCAGTGATGTCAACAAGGCCAAAGACAAGACTGAACATGATCACTGTCTAAACAGCTTTGTCTTACCTACGTTAAGGGGTTTCTGTTCATTATTGTGCGTTAGAGAAAGCTGGCTTGTGATTGTCCGTTTACGTGGCGTGGTGGCTCAATGGTAGGGCGCCGGATTCGTGATCGGAAGGTCGCGGGTTCGACCCCCGGTCTATGCGCTACCACGTAACAACCTTGGGTAAGTTGTTTACATGCACGTGCCTCTG
>Ga0126335_1000433_pt1 | contig 20064 bp, 24 predicted proteins | sample OlaspJWI45metaG_FD_108409 | JGI IMG/M metagenome (GOLD analysis project Ga0126335, IMG submission 108409) | Marine gutless worms symbiont microbial communities from Oahu, Hawaii - Olavius sp. 1 OAHU.JWI-45 metaG | ecosystem: Host-associated > Annelida > Digestive system > Unclassified | place... | reverse complement strand
GTTTTACCATCTGGGTACCTCCTGTTTTTGGTTTTAGTTGGTCCTAAACCCAATTATTACAGGGGACCCAGATGGTTTTTCAATTATTATTTTCTAATTCATGCAAGATCGAGGTATTAAAATTGCGGAGCGGAGCGACATCATTATTTAATGTTCAGTCTATTTAACATAATTCTCAATGACATATTGATACGGCATGAAGGGAGGCCCTTTGCAGATCACCCAACTCAATATCGCCGATGATATGATTGATCTGGGAGTCGGCCAGCCCGACCCGCATTTGCTTCCGCTGGACATCATGCGGCAGGCAACCGAGCAGCAGTTCAGCCGGCCGAGCAGGGAACCGCTGCAATATGGCACCGAGCAGGGCAACGGTTTCTTTCGGGCCGAATTGGCCCAATTTTTAGCCGCCGGCTACGGGGTTGGTGTCGACCCGGACCACCTGATGATAACTGCCGGTGCTACCCACGGGCTGGATTTGATTTGTACCTATTTTGCCGCGCCGGGCGATACCATTTTCGTTGAGGAACCCTCTTACTTTCTGGCCCTGCGTATCTTTAAAGATCGGCATCTGAATATGGTCGCCATTCCCACCGACAGGAACGGTGCGGTCATCGCGGCCCTGGAAAAACGGTTGTCCGCCAATCAGCCGGCCTTTTTTTACACTATACCGACCTTTCACAATCCCTCCGGCGCCACGATGACGCTTGAACGGCGTAAACATCTGCTGGCATTGAGCCGTGAACACGGTTTCAAGATTGTTGCCGACGAAGTCTATCAGCTTTTGTCTTACGGTCATAACCCGCCGCCACCCCTGGCGACCCTCGATTCCGATGGCTGCGTACTTGGCCTGGGGTCCTTTTCCAAAATTCTGGCACCCGGATTGCGCCTGGGCTGGATTCAATCGCACCCCGATCTGCTGGCGCGCATTACCGGCGGCGGGTTGCTGCAGAGCAGCGGGGGGATGAACCCGTTCACCTCTGCGCTTGTCCAACGTGTCATTGAAACCGGCCTGCAGGCGCAATATCTTGAGCGGTTAAAATCCATCTATCAAAAACGCGCAGTCGATCTGGCCCGCGCCCTGCGCACCCACCTGCCACCCGGGGGGCATTTTGAGGAACCGCCAGGCGGATTTTTCATCTGGCTGCGTCTGCCGGCGGCATTGGACAGCCGGTCTTTGCGTGGCGAGGCGATGCGAGCCAGGGTCAACTTTCAACCCGGCGCAAATTTTTCAGTCAACCGGCAACTTGGCAATCGGTTGCGTCTGTGTTTTGTCTTTTACGACAGCATGCGGCTGGAAGAAGGCGCCCGCAGGCTGGGTAGCGTGCTGTCAAAATACAGCGGTAATCATATCGAATGATCAGATTTGAATTCAGGACGCTTTAAATTTAAAAAGGGGCGATTGTGCTTAAGTATTTCAAGAAAGGGACCGCCATGCATCCGTCTCACCGTCTCAATATCCTGGTTTTCATTTTGATACTTTTTATCGGGACCGGATCGGCAACGGCGGCCGATACCAGAATCCCCGGCCAGGATCAGCCCGAGGAGACCATCGCGCTTCCCGGGGACATGGACGCGGCCATGCTGCGAGAGGCCCGGAAGGTGCGCGCAGATTTGGTCCAGAAGACCAGATCTCTTTTCGAGCGCCAACCCCTGGAATGGGACAAACAGACGCTTGTCGACCTCAACCGGTGGTTACTGGATTTGCCCGCCAGGGTATCGCAGCTGACGGCTTACATCATCGAGCACAGCCGCATTCTTGGATTTACCGGTTCGCTGCTTGTCCTGGTGTTGTTAGCGGTTATCCTTTACGGCATTTTCGGTCAAAAAAAGCTCATCACCGCCACAGAATTGAAGCTGGCGCCGATCCGTGAAAAACTACCGCAAAACGTGGTTCCCTTTTTTCAGTCGGCGCTCAGGATCGCTGTGGCGGCGCTGATCCCCCTGCTGCTGGTCGGCGGTTATGCACTGGTCCTTGCCCTGCTCAAATACACCGCCCCGTGGCTCGTTTTTATTGGGCGGTTGCTGTGGCTCTGGGTCCTGGCGGCGCTGATGATCGGTTTGCTGCGTGAATCCCTGACCCGGGATCTATTCGACACAACCCGTCTTTACGGGCGCCGGCTTTTCGCATTGAGCCGTTTGACCGTTTGGTACATTATTGCCGGTCTGGCCATCTTCTGGGGGGCGGCCGCATTTCAGATCCGGCCCGATGTGCTTGCGTTGCTCAAGTCCATCATCGCGCTGTCGTTCGTTATTGTCCTATTGTTACTGTTTTTACAAAAAAAAGCCGTAATGTCCCTGCTGCCGCAACTGCCCTATAAAAGTTATCAGTGGTTTTTAAATGGTTTTGAACGTTTCTATATTCCCATAATGCTATTTTCATTTCTCATCGGATTTCTGTGGTGTGCCGGCTATCAGATGCTGGGACAGACCGTTTTGAGCAAAATCTGGTTTTCCCTGGGCGCCTATCTGCTGCTTATGACCATCTATCATGTTTTGAGCGGCAAACTGCAAAGCTGGTCCGGCAAGTCCGATCCGGCCGATGAAGCTGCACGGCTGCTGGTGCGCTCATCAAAAACCATTTTACTTTACGCAACCATAGTGACTACGGCGATCATCGCCCTGAACATGCTGGGGCTGCTCGAACCGCTTCAGCAAATCATGTCGTTTCCGGTCCTGCAGCTCGGAAAATCGCCGATCAGTCTGTGGATCATCGTCAAAGCCGGACTTATCCTGATGGCATTTGTTTTTGCCGCCCGGTTGATGCAGGCATATCTTGACTATAAAATTTACCCGACTCTGGGAATCGATACCGGCCTGGGATATGCCTTGAACACGTTTTTCAAATATCTTGCGTATATCATCGGCGTTTTAATTTCCCTCCGAGTGGTCGGTATCGATTTGCGGTTCCTGCTGGTTTTTGCCGGTGCCATCGGTATCGGTGTCGGTCTGGGATTACAAAACATGGCTGCCAACATTTTCGCAGGATTTACAATTATTTTCGGGCAGAAAATCCGCAAGGGCGATTGGATCGAGGTGGGCCAGACCTTAGGCGTTGTCATCGACATCTATGTGCGGGCCACCAACGTGCGCACCCGCGACGATATCGAATACCTGGTCCCCAATGCGGACCTGGTCAACAATACGATCGTCAACTATTCATTGTCATCGTCCCTGACCCGCATCAGTCTGCCGGTGGGGGTTTCCTACAATGCGGACCCGCGACAGGTCGAAAAGATCCTGCTGGCCGTTGCTGAAAGGGAACCGCTGATTTCCTCCCGGAAAGAACCGGCCCTAAGATTTGTCGAATACGCTGATAATTCAATTAATTTTGAACTGCTGGTCTGGATCGATATTCGTGAAGTCGCCCGTCGCAGGGTCCGCAGCAACCTTTATTTTGCGATATTCGACGAATTAAAAGCGGCCGGGATTGAAATCCCATATCCCCAGCGTGATGTTCATATCCGCACGCAACCGGCTTGAGGGTTATAGTGGTTGTCATAAATATGTTCCGTTTAGGTAGACCGTACGTCAGTTGCAAAGCAAGCCGGAATAATTATGAAAAAAGTTCGGAGTGCGGAGTGCGGAGTTGTGGAAGCGCTTGCGCGCTGTCTATTATATAGTTTCTCTATGCTACGGTTGAGCAGATGAATGCCAGCGGGATGGTCTGCCCGTTCTCAGGACCCACATCGGAACGTTATTCTGACTTTATAGCATTCGGGGAAAAGGCGTTCCAATATGGTCTTAAGAACAGAGCGGCCGGAGCAAAACTGCGATCTTGACAATCCGGCCGGTTTCGATTTGAATGTTCCCAATTCAATATAAATCAATGAACATATTTGGGCTTAGAAAGGAGACGCGATTATGCATGTCGGTCGCATCATGAATACCGACCTGATTACGGTCACACCGGACACACCTTTGACCAAAGCTAAGAAATTAATCGAAGAAAAAAAGATTTCGCATCTGCTGGTCGTCGACAAAAAAAGGAAGTTTACAGGCATCGTTTCGGATCGGGATGTAAAACAGAGTTGGGCCTCGCCGGCTACCGCGCTTAGCGTGCACGAGTTGAACTACCTGCTGGACCAGCTGACGGCGGGTCACATCATGACCACCACCCCGATCACCGTCAGCCCGGGCACGACCATCGAGCGGGCCGCACACCTGATGCAGCAAAATCGAATCAGCGCCCTGCCGGTAATGGAAGGCGACAAACTGGTGGGCATTATTACCCGGACCGACGTCATGGCGCTGCTGTTGCAATCCATCGGAATCGACAAGGAAAGTGCCCGGTTCACGGTGCTGGTCAAAGATCGGGTCGGGGTGATGGCCGAAATATCCCAGATTCTCAAAGATGCCGGGGTCAATATTCGCAGCCTGGTGACCTGGCCCGAAACCCGGCACGAAGGCTATTATCAGCTGGTTCTGCGGGTACCGGCCGAAAACAGTGCAGTGGCCGTTGAAACCCTCCAAAAGCACGGTTTCAAGGTTCTCACCGAATACGTTGAGGATTTCACCCCGTACTTATAAAAATAATTTACAGCCATTTATGGCTGTAAATTATTTTTTGATGAAGCGGTAGATCTTCGCATTCGGCCCCGGGCGGTATAGACCTGTCTGGGGATTTAAGGCCAGGTCATCTTTTTGAAAACAGGCAAGCCAACCCGATTCCAGCCGCACGCATTCACCATTGCCGCTAAATACAAGCGACGACTCGGGTATGCTCCGGGTGACTTCTGAAAACAGACTTCCGACGCGCAGCCCTTCCGCGGTTTTAAACGTATCATCTGATGATTGCACGTAGCGCACGGTCAGTTCCATATTGGAATCATCCGCAACATAAAGCGGGCTGCACGGCAGGGTTGTTTCGCTGCCGCACGAAACCGCGACGACATATTTCACGTACCGGTATTCGACCAGGTAGCCGGGCCAAATTTCGCTTCCCAAAAGAAACGGGGTTAACACTACATTCGGCGCCACGGCTGCGTCCAACTTCATTTCCGGCTCCGGGGCCAGTTCCAACCGGATCGGATCGACGGCAGGGTCGATCAGCACATTGTCCACCTCAAAGCCAATGGCGGTTGCGGGTACGAGAAACAAGCAAAGCAAAAGTATGATTTTTAATCGGGTGTTCATGCTGTTTTTTCTCCGTATTGTCAGAAATTCTCGGCGACTTGTTTCAACGTTGCCAGGCCCCAGGATATCAGATCAGCTTCACAGGCCGGGAAGGTCAGGCGAATAAATATCCCCTCTTTTTGCTTTTTACGCGCAAATTGGGCGCCACCGCCCCCCAGGCGGCCGAAGTATTGACACCGGCCTCCCCGGCCGCCGCGATAAAGGCAGCTTCTCTGTCCGGTCCTACGGAAGGCAGTTGCAGTGATGCAAAAAAACCGCCGCTGATTTCCGGTGCTGCCTGAGCCGGAAAATGAGCGGCCATAGCCCCGTTCAGCGCAGCCATGCGTGGTTTATACAGCCTGCAGAGAGTGTCCAGGAATTCTTTATATTTCCCGGAGGCGATAAAGTCGGCAATAAAGGCCTGGGTGGGCAGGTTAGGGTTCAAGCGCGTGTTTGAAAGTACATCGGTTAGCGGACCGACCAAATTTTCCGGTAAAACAACGTAACCACACTTGGTGCCCGGTGCAATGGTTTTGGTGAATGAACTGAACAGGATGGGGCCCCAGTCTGAAACCTGGATCATGTCATTTTTGACACCATCATAGCGCAGGGCGTCGTAGCAGATATCCCAGGCGCAGTGAAGCTCATTTTGCCGACAGATGGCTTCGACGGCTTTGCGGTTTGCTGCGGTGTAGGTGACGCCGGTTGGATTGTGATGAAAAGGTATGCCGTAAAATGCAACGGCGGATACGGTTTTGGCCCGGTCGGCAAAAACATCCAGATCGATTCCCTCCGGACCCATGGGAACTCCGATTAACCGGTGGCCGTACCGCAGTGCATCTGTGACCACCCGGTCATAGGTGGTTTCTTCGATCAACAGCGTGCTTTGCCGGGGAAGCGATTTAAAAAACAGGGAAATGACTTCCATACCCCCATTGCCGGCAACAATGCGGTTGGAATTCACAGCGTGCATCTGCCCGAGAATATCGCGCAACGGCTTAAATCCGCCAAAATGTCCGTATTGCAGGACCCCGGTCCCATAGCGGCGAACAGCCTGTGCATAACCTTCGGAAACGGTTGCAACCAGTAGCGCGAGCGCTGATTCGGCCGGCACACCGCGTAAAAAATTGATCGACCGCGGATTGGATTTTTCACTCATCGAGCAACACCTTTAATTAGTTGGTTTGGTTTTTAGAGCCTCTCAATAGCCTTTCAGTCAACCGGTCAAAAGTGGGATTTTCGGTAAAATTACCATTTTAATCAGATTCACCCCATCGCGCAAGACCGGAACCAATCTGTTTTCTATATCCGTCATTCATTCGCTCCATATAACAAATAATTGGCTCGGTGTTCTGTATGCTCTAACAGACGCTCATTCAAGGGAAAAAAGGAAAATATCGATCGAACGTTTGGAATTAACCTGCAGCAATCGGGTATGCGGCTTCCGGTCGGGGCGGCCATTGCCGATAGGGAAGGCAATCAGCGGAGGTAAACCCTGTCATTGTCCCGTATCAACGATCGAGGTAACCACCAGAAACCCATTTTGACGGGTAAATTATTTTAAAAACTTGGCAATTTTAAGTTTTTCAAGGAAGACGCTGCTCCACTTTCCAATACGCACCCAGTCTTTGCGTCGTTCACCGACGGTCCGGCGTTCAGCAATGCTTCTGCGATCGGAACGTTTTCTGCCGCCGGGCAACAGACTGCTGAGCTTAAAGCGCTTGCGTCGGTCCTTCCCGGAACGCCTGTCCGCACCCGCACGATCATTCGCGTTCATGGCCACCTCCTTTTGCCTGACAACCTGCCGAGCAACAGACACGCGATCATCAGCGGCAAAACGGTCTTTGCAAAAACACGTTCCGCCGAAAGCGGGCTGCCCGGCCAGGTTGTATATCGCTTTCCTTGTGTAAACGAACCTCCTTTGCGACAGCCTGGAGCGAGGTTTTCCAACGGCCGGTTCGAACCGGTATCATCTTCCCGGAGGGTCAGACCGAACTGCTGGTATAAGATACTGTATCAATACTTTACGATTCCTTCAAGGGTGTGTTCCGGATTTCATCCCCGTCACGGTTGTATTTTCGTTCCGATTAGAGCGTTTGTCAGCAAGATTTGACAAACTTTCGGGAGAACCTATTTTTATGACATTTACCGTTTCCAACGGGAGGAAGTTTGATCTGTAATTCGAGGAGATATAAGCTGAAATGCACCCAAAACCAGCTCGCATAGCCGTTCAGAAAACTCCAGCGTTAAGATGGCATCAACGCTTGCAGCTGCTAAGCCTGGCCGCCCTTTTAGTGCTCGGTACCGACCAGGCCGCAGCGAATGTGGTAAAATTCACCGGCAGAGCGTTCAACGGGGCGGGCGGCCTGGAATATGTGGAAAAACATACCGTCAGGTACGAAGATGGCATGGTATCGGAGAGCAAAACCATCTACCTGGATCCCGACAATCGCCAAATCGGGGATCTGGTTTCCGATTATGCCGAAGGTCCCCAGTATGGCAGTTATCAATTTCGGGACCTGCGGGCCAGCTACGAAGACGGTGCAGATGTTCTGGGCGATCGAATTTTTGTTTTTCGCAAATCAACACCTCGAAAAGCAAAAAAGACCAATGAATTGAAGCGCATAGACAATCAAATTGTAGGCCAGGGATTTAATCATTTTATCGCCTACAATCTGGATGCCATCGCCGCCGGACAGATCTTGCATGTCCGCCTGGTGTTGCCATCGCGGCTGAGCCAATACAAATTTCGCATTCGTCTGCGTAAGATCGCAGATGACACTGCATATATCCGTCTGGAAATAGACAACTGGTTTTTGAGACTGCTGGCGCCATACATTGACGCCGAATACAGCCTGAATAAAAAGCGCCTGTTGCGATATGAAGGTATTTCCAACCTGACAGATGCTTCCGGCAAGCATAAAAAAGTCGTTATCACCTACGACTACGCTTCTCACGTGGAAAGCTGAGAGAACTGCTTGAACCATACCCGGTCAACACACCATAGACAGAGGGAATCAACGTGTCGTCTTCCATTTACTGGGCCGATAATTATGTCGAAAAGAAATGCGATCCTGCTGCAGCGGTCAAAAAAATTAAATCCGGTATGCGCATTTTTATCGGCTCGGCCTGCGGCGAACCGCAGGCACTGGTGCAGGCGTTATCGGAGCAAACCGGCAAACTGACCGGACTTGAAATCGTCAGGATGATGAGCCGGGAGAGCACCTCGTTGACATCCATTGCCAATCAAACCGGTGATGTAAGCTTGAATATCCGGTCCATCTATCTCGGTTCGGCCCGGGTCGAACCTTTCAGCACCAACCTGCGTTTTATTACGCCCATGAACATGTCCGATGTGCCCGGCCTTTTCCTGACCCGCAAGCTGGTGATCAATGTTGCCCTCATTCAGGTGACCCCCCCGGACGATTTCGGTTGGATGAGCCTGGGCGTTTCTGTTGACGTCACCCTGGCTGCCGCCCGTTCTGCAGATATGGTCATCGCGCAGATAAACGAAAACATGCCGCGCGTATTGGGTCAGAGTTTCATCCATGTCAACGATGTGGATGTTATTGTGGAGCACAACGAGGAGTTAATGGCCGTCGCCCCGCGACCCCGGTCCGAAGCGGCATCCCTTATCGGGCACCACATCGCGCGCCTGATCGATGACGGTTCGACCCTGCAAATTGGCCTGGATGCAGCGTCCCAGGCCACCGTGCAGGGGCTCTCGGGGAAAAACGATCTGGGCATTCATTCCCAGTATATTACCGATGACATCATGCACCTGTACGCCCAGGGAGTGGTCAACAACCGCAAGAAAGGCTTTAACGAAGGTAAAATAGTGGCCTCGGCCGCCATCGGTTCTCACAATCTATATGAATTCATAAACAACAACCCGGCAGTCGATTTCAGGCCCTCGGACTATGTCAACGATCCTTTCATCATATCGCGCCACAACCGCATGGTATCAATGAATGTCGCCCGCAACATGGACCTGACCGGACAGGTGGCCGCCGAAGCTTCGGTTGAAACGTATTTTGCCGGTGTTTCGGGTATCCCCGATTTTGTTCGCGGTTCCCGTCGGGCACCGCATGGTAAATCGATACTCATGCTGCTTTCGACATCCGCCGATGGCAAACACAGTAACATTGTACCCATGTTCAAAAATACGGCGGTGGTGGTTCCGCGCGGCGATGTGCACTATGTCGTCACCGAGTATGGTGCGGTCAACCTTTTTGGAAAAAGTTTGCAGGAACGCGTGATGGCGATGATAGAAATCGCCCATCCGGATTTTCGCGAAGCGCTGTTCGAATCAGCCAAAGAAGCCGGCATGATCGGCACAGAGCGGTCTCTGGGTGAGGCCGCAAAAGCCGTTTATCCGGTCAGGCTCGAGGAGACAGTCGAGATTGAAGGCCAGCAGATCACCATTCGCCCGGCCAAGCCCGTCGACGAGCGCCGTATTCAGGAACATTATTACAGCCTGAATAAAGATGACATTTTTTCCCGATTCTTCCACGATAAACTCAGCTTCGGCCGATCGGAGGTGGAACCCAAATCCCATGTGGATTACGTAAAGGACCTGACACTGGTGGCTGTGGTAGGCGAATTTGGATTTGGCCGGGTCATTGCGGTGGGTGAAAGCATGCTGCTGTATACGAGCAACATGGCCGAAGTCGCTTTTTCGGTAAACAGGGAATACCAGGGGAAAAAACTGGGGCGTCGGATGTTGCACAAATTGTCCGAGGCGGCCCGTGAAAACGGCGTTTCAGGACTGATTGCCTACACAGCCCATAAAAACCGGGGCATGATAAATCTATTCAAAACCCTGCCCTACAGGGTCAGCACTTCATATGACGGTGAGGAGGTTGCCTTGCGCTGTCGCTTCGATGATCTGAAGTAAGCACCAGCGGCGCGAATATTATTTCCCGGGTTGTCGACCGACGTCATAGATTTCAAAAGCGGTCGGCTCTTCCAACAGCGCTGCCAGGCGGTCTTCACGGCCCACCCTTTCATCGCTTTCCTGCCAGCTAATCCAATCTTCAACCGAACGCCAGGTGGATAATACCGTAATACTGCGGTTATCGTAATGGTTGACCAGCGTTTCACCGGACACATAGCCTTCCCGGTTCATGGCGTTGACGCGAAAAGCGTTCAGAATGCCAGTTGCTTTATCGGTTGTTCCTTCCTTGAAATGACGTTTGATGATGACTTTAACGGCCATGGTGCCTCCTTTTGTGCACAATTGCATCGGGTCCTGTGATCCCTACTTTTGGACAGAAATTTTCGCTATAGTGCGAAGCAATCTTGCCGTTGTCGGGACGAGGAATGTGCAAGCTGTTATGGATGAAAGCGATCGGGTTTCGATCAGGCGCATTTTGCACGGCGACACTGAAATAAAATATAAATATACTATGTACGATAACCGCTGCCGGCAACCTGGCGCGAATCGATTCATAATCTTTCGTCCGGTTGCACTTGATAGCGAAAACATTGGTGATTAGAATGTCGATTGAAAGCGGGGTCAAAACCGCCCAATCAAATCAAGCTATGAGGTATATCGATGAGGATTAAAAAGAACATATTCGATATTTTTGCAAACGATCCCAATTTTCAAACCATTATGCAGTATCTGCTGCAAACCGCATTTACGCACTCATTCAATTCCATCCTGATCACGGAAACCGGACCCGGTTATCCGATCATATATGCCAACCCATCTTTCTGCCTGATGACCGGTTACGACGAAGAGGAAATTATCGGTCAGTCGCCGTCGATATTGCAGGGGCCCGACACCGATGGTGAGGTCCTGGAGCGCTTGAAAAAAAACCTTGAAAACGGCGAGCTGTTTCACGGTCAGTCGATCAACTACCGCAAGGACGGATCCAAATTCATGATGGAATGGAAAATCGTACCGATAAAAAACCAGAATGATGAAATCTCGCATTTTCTCGCCATTCAGCATGAGTTGAGCCCGGCATCCTAAAACGCTAAGTAGCCACGCTGGTGTTACATGCTCACATCAGCGTATAGACCTTTGGTCAAGCGGATATGCCTGGAGCGTTTGTCAGAAGAACGTTCCACAACTCCGCACTCCGAACTCCGCACTCCGAACTTTTTCCATAATTGTTCCGGCTTGCTTTTCAACTGGCGCAGGGTCTATCTAAACGGAACACATTTTTGAAAAATACTATTAAATTGTCTGACAACGTCCGCACATTAGCCATATCATTCGTAAATACCGGTGATCGTTAATAAATGTTGACAAAAGGGACGTAATAGATTAAAATACGAGTGTTAATTGTAGCCTTGTTTTCTCCTTTCTATTGGAAAACCGCCCACCAGGAAAGGACGGGCCATGACTGTTGAAAAGCAGGCCATTGAGACTCTCGCAGATGCCCTGAAAGAATATTATTCTTCCTACGAGATAGACGACATTTGCGGCAACGCCGGCCTTTCGGTCGATTACCGCGGAAATACTCCCGATTACCTGAAACTTGCGTCAAAGCTTTCCAATAACGCCCATCAGGATCACATTCGCAGTTTTCTGAATCAGACCTGTGCGGAATTGGTTGAACGAATTCAAGCGAAAATCGAGTTGGCGCCGGCTGAAGACCTGATCTTTCATCAGCAAATGAAGACGCAGCTGCAGCACTTGCAGGTTACCCTTAGTCAGGTCCCGAAAGTCAAAACGGTAAGTAATAAGCCTACCGGTTCCAGGCAATTTAACAGCATGCTGGAGGTTCAGTCATTTTTTGGCACAGCCAGGGCCAATCTGATCGTCGTTGATCCGGTTGTCGATTCCCGCACGCTGGCATGCTTTTCCCGTGTCAAACACCGCATCCGCCTGATGATGCGCAAAGATCCGGATGCCAACCTGAAATCGCTCAAGGCCGCCCTGCAAAAATACAGGGCCAGAGGAATAGATATCACCATCCGGCGCCATGCAACTGTCCATGATCGATACATCTCATTCAACGAATGCTGCTGGCTTGCCGACACGTCTTTGCAAAAAACCGATAAAATCCCCCTGCATTTCATCGAAATCAAAGATGCCAAAAAATTGATTTTAAACGAAATCGCCAGAAAGTGGAACGAAGCCACCCCGCTTGCATGATAGAACGCATTTTTGAGATAGGCTTTAAAACTGCTGATAACCTTCTTTCCGCAAACGGCACCCGGCCTCGACCGGATCGGCAACCTCAGTTCACCCCGGAAAGAGGCAGTTTTTTAAGCAACAGGTCTTGCAAAGTAGACGCACATGTTTAACTTGTTTTTTGCAACCATGTATTGGGGGCTTCTGAAAGGCTGAGTGCAGGCCTGTTTAATAGAGGCGCCCATATTTGCCCCGTTACGCGATTTTTGTTTATTGGTTAAACTTTTCTCTCAGACGGCTATCCGTCTTAGGTGAGAATCGTAAGCTGCTTATCGATTACCGTCGATAGGGCAAATATGGAGTTGAAATGCTGAAACGTAAATGCCGTGTCTGTGGTGATGTTTTCCAGGTTCCACCCAAGCAAGCAACCCGGGCTTATTGTGACAGACCCGATTGCCAGCTGGCGCGTCGCCAAAAAAACTTAGACAGAGACAAGCAGCATTACCGTTTGGTACAGAAAGGCGTAAAAACGGTTAAAGCCAAATCCAAGCCGGATAGCGGCCGCCGCTGTCGCCGCTGCGGTAAAAATTGTTATCCGAACTTCTTTTTCTGCTCGGAATGTCACCACTATGTGAGCGTGAATGAGTGGCGCTGCCCGGAAGATGACGAATGCACGCTTTAAAGCGGCAGGGGGTCTGTGGCCTGGATTTTAAACCAACGGATGCGAGCTAAATATAGGTGCAGTCATCAAGTCTGGCGGAAGACCGAACAAAATCCGCCGGATTTGCATGGATGCGGATAGGTGATCAGGGCAGGTCGGGCAATCGGCTCTTGATATACCACTGGTCGTGGGTTTGATTGTACTGCCATATTTCCTGAATAAGCCTTCTTTTATGAATCATTTCGTTGACCCTGTAGTATTTGATTTCAACGAACTGCTCAACCTCGTTATCCTCGTTGCGGGAATATAAACTTTTAACCGTATAGTTGGTTACTCTCACACCTTCAAGGTTTTGCAGATCCTTTAAGATTTCACCGGATCCGTCGCTTTCCCTGAATTGGGCTGCAGCTTCAAATTCCGACCAGCTGACGGCTTTTGAATAGCCTTCGGCAGTCCGCACAAAATCCTTCATTTTCATTTTTTTATTAATACCGGAACAGCCTGCCAACAATAAAAAGCCTACCGTCAATCCAATTATCGGGCGTACCGTTTTCAATGTTTTGACTCCTTCCAGTTCGATTCATCCTAAAGAGTAAGGTCTTGTATTTATAACCCAAAATACCCACTTAAAGCAAGGGCCAAGTGAATACACGCCAGCTTTTGCTTAGACCGAATCTTTAGCGCGTATAGGTCCGATACAATTTAAGCGCCAGTATAATGGTCGGAATCAGGTGAAAAAACAGATCAAAAATATCGATGGGCTTGGTCAGGCTGCCATTTTTAAGCATTATCAATTTTTCCAGCACATCTGTTTGAAAGGGGCCAGCAGCATGAAAGCGGCAAACAATATCAGCAGTAACATCGGGATCCGGTCAATGAGGGTCCACATAATTGACTCCCTATCTTCAGAGGCAATATATAGTAGTTGTCTAAAATGTGTTCCGTTTAGACATACCGTACGCCAGTTGAAAAGCAGGCCGGAACAATTCTGGAAGAAGTTCGGAGTTCGAAGTGCGGAGTGCGGAGCCCGCCCTGGTGCTCAGGCGAAAAACGGGGTATTTATGTCAAGATTATTTTCAATGCTCAGATAATTCGAGATTCGATCTGTACCCAGTTCTGGGCCAGGGTTATGGAAGCGCTTGCGCGCTGTCTATTATAATATTTCTCTGAGCTACGGTCGGTCTGATGAATGCCATCGGGATGGTCTGCATTTTCTCAGGACAGTTTTTTCTACTGATAAAGAACTCTTAGAGTGTTTGGATAATTCGACGTTATCGACAATCCACACCAAACTCAAAAAACTCCCCATATCGGAACGTTTTTCTGACAAACGCTCTAATTCATCGGATATTGAGATTTACCCTGCGAACCGGCTCAGGGTGGTAATCCTGGCGAACTATTTGGAATTTGAGTTTTGTCATTTGGATTTTAATTCCCTTCCGCTCATGGTGGGAATGGGTGCAAGCCCCGGAAGTTTGTGATTGGTAAACTATTTCGGGGACACAATCCTATATGTGCTTGAGATATTCGCGAACCATCAGGGCTGCCGTACTGCCTTCGCCGGCAGCGCTGACAACCTGCTTGGTGCTGGTGTCACGTACATCTCCGGCGGCAAAGATACCCGGAATGCTGGTTTCCAACAGATACGGGTCCCGGGATGTGTCACCGGTAGGCCGCTCTATCGCATGCTGCACTGAATGTCCGGTCACGACAAAACCCCAGCGATCCAATAAAATTCCGCTGTCCTTCAGAAAGCCGGTATTGGGTGTCAGGCCGATGAAAATAAAGGCGCCGTCGATCGGCAGATCGGATTGATCGCCTTTCTGATTGTTTTCAATCCTCAAACGGTTCAATTTGGAATCCTGGCCGATAAATTCCTTTACCTCTGTATGCCACAAGACATCGATCTTCGGGTTGTCCAGAACGCTTTCCTGAATAATTTGGGTTGCTTTAAACTGGCCGCCGCGCACCAGGATGGTGACCCGGTCGGCAAATTTGGTCAGCAGCAAGCTCTCTTCGGTGGCACTATTTCCACCGCCGATCACGGCCACATGTCTGCCTTTGTAAAAAGGGCCGTCGCAGGTGGCACAAAAGTGCACGCCGGCCCCGATCAAGTCGGACTCGCCGGGAACATTCAGGCGTTTGTAACGACTGCCGGAGGCAATCAGCAAAGCATCGGCGCTGTAGTGGCTTCCATCGGCGGTATCGACACAATGATAGTGACGGTTCTGATGGACCCTGACGACTTCCTGAGCCTGGAGCAGCTCGACGCCAAAGCGCTCGGCCTGTTTCCGCAAGCGATTGGAAAAATCAATACCGGCGATACCATCCGGGAAACCGGGCATATTGTCCAATTTTTCCGTACCGGCCGATTGACTACCAAAGGCCGCCCGTTCAATCACCAGGGTATCTATGGCTTCACGAGCGGTGTACAGTGCCGCCGTCAGTCCTGCTGGCCCGCCACCGAGCACAATCAATTCATAGTGGTGGCGGCTGGCCTTGGTTTTAAGGCCCAGCTTGTCTGCCAGCTGGGCATTGGTCGGTTCTACCAGGAAAGACCCATCTTCAAAAACAATGGTGGGAATGATGCGTTTACCATTATTTTTCTCGATAACAAATCGCTCGGCCGCTTCATCGTCTTCAATATCCTTCCACTGGTAAGGAATCTGGTGTTCTCCCAGAAATTGTTTACTGCGCCGGCAATCCGGGCACCAGTGGGCACCGAAAACGGTAATGTCTTTATTTGCCATGGCTTTTCTCCGTTAGCGTTATGTGTGGTGCTGGAAAGATGATATAGGTTGCGGGTTGCGAGTTTCGGGTTTCGGGTTGATGAGTTGCGAGTTACGGGTTGCGAGTTACCGCTTGATGCGTCGCTTCGTTGCTCCGGTTCTGACAATAGGTAGAAACAATTGCAGAACTTGCGTCAAGCAGTCCACCCCGAACTGAATATGGGTAATTATTCAATCCGGGCTGTCAAGTTATGGTTTGATTTACCCGGCAAAATAAAGCTATAATACGTTATAATACAATGTTGCAAAATTTACTGTGGGCTGCAGAATACGGAGGATATATGAGTGAGGCTGAAATCATAAAAATTCAAGGCATCATCGATGTTTACCGCCAGCTGAGAATGAAGTTCGTACAGTTTGTATCCCACTGCGAGGTGCTCCTGTCCGACGACAAGCTAAGGGATATCCAGGCCAAGGGCTCCACCGATTCCGGCATGTTGCTGAGCGTTATGGACACACCGGTTGTGGTTAAATTTTCCCAGATCTTCAGCCCGGATAAAGAGCCCCTGGGCAAGGTCGAATTCATCAAGCAGGATGAATTCGACGCCACCAAAAATGATTTGGTTTACACCCTTTATTTTAACCCGCTCGGCAACATCCTGGAAAGCATCAAGGACACGTTCAGCAATCGGCGTATATTCGACGAACATGATGTCCCCCATGTCCTCTTGCGTTTTTTGCAGGCATTTTTGAGAACAATGCATATTTGAGAAGCTGCAAATGAAAAAAGGAAGAGCCGCTGACTTAATACTTGCACGAGTTGGAGGCTTTCATCGCCTGGTGCAGCCATCCGGATGGCAAGCCCTTAATAACGCGGCAGATGGTGGCCTCCGGCTCGTGCAAAATTCAGGTTATATGCCCCGGGCAATATGATCCCACAGGTTATCGATACCCAATCGACTGAGCTTTATCCGTAAAAATTCAGCAATTGTCGGCTGGTGGGGCTGTCGTTTCATAAACATCCTGGCCTCCGAAGGCGATCGACAGCCCTTTTTAGCGTTGCAGCACCGGCAGCAGGCGACGCAATTTTCAAAAGTAGATTTACCACCCCGGGATCTGGGGATGATGTGATCAATGGTCAGTTTTTTCTCATGGGCACCACAGTAGACACAGCGATAATTATCCCGGATTAAAATATTGCGCTTGCTGAACGGAACGCGGGTTCTGTATAGCGCTCGAATCAGTTTGACCAGCTTCATCACCGCCGGCACGCGTAATGTATACCCTTCGGCGCCCCTGATCACCCGGTCTGAATAGCTGAGAACCTGGACTTTGTCCGTAACAACCATACACAACGCGCGTTTCCAGTCAACGATGTTAAGAAACGAATAATCCGCATTCAGCAATACACATTGCGACATAAATCCAACCTTTCAATGGGGTTTTCCGTGATTTTGCCTGACCCGCCGGCAATGGGCGCGTCAACCAAAAAACCCCGTGTCTCGATTCGAGATACGGGGTTTGCCAATCGATTATGTCGGGCTCAGCTTACGCATAACAATTATCTTTTTAAAAAACCATAACAGAATTCGTCAGGGGCGTCAATCCTCAGGTGTAGTGGCGATAATCAAGGATATTCGGATTCGGGAATTTCGATCCAGCCGAGCCACTGAAATGAATTTCGGGTTGAGCGAAGCGAATCATTTCCGGATGCCGGCCGAATATAAAGATCTTCGGCAAATGCAGCGTATCCGCCAGGCGGAGTTTTTAAATTGCATAACCCAACACCAGGGACACTATCCTCTTTCAACCGGATAGCGTTCTTTGTCTTCCCAATACTCAATTCCGCCGATCATCATTTTTACCGGTCGCCCGAGTTTGCTTATCATAAAGGCCGCCTTATCCGCACCGTTACACCCCGGTCCCCAGCAGTACACGACGAACACCTTTTGCTGGTGAAACTCGGACAGTCTCTCAGCACTTATCTCCGCATGGGGAATGTTGATGGCCCCGACAGCATGGCTCCGGGAATAGTCTTCCGGGCTGCGGACATCGACAAAAATAAAACTGTCGACGCCGTTTTTCAGATCCGCATAGACATCGGCCGGGTCCGCCTCAAAGGCAAGTTTGCGGTGAAAGTATTCGTTGGTGACCCCGGGCTCAGCCGGTGGTACCGCCAGTACTTTGGATGGTAATTGCATTTGCTTATCTCCTGATCTATTATCGTTGTCATAAATTTGTTCGGGTTGCATGGCTGGATTCAGTAGTATCGGGCATCCGGTGTCTGGTATCCATAAATATAAACAGACAGAATTCCTCGATCCAATATCAAAAATCCAAGATCCAGACCTAAGGTGTCCGGCATCCGGATCAAGGACATTGTCTCATGACTCCAGCGATTGAGTAAGTTTCAAAAGAGTATCCAGTATCGTTAGAGGGTGTAGCTTTTCAGCCATTCTCTGCAAAAATCTCAGGCAATGTTCGAGATGGTCTCCGGGTTATATATCACGCACATATCAAACTGCGTCAAATTTTATTTTGACTTGGCAAGCCAGCACAAGCGTCTTAGGATAGGAAATAATGAAAAAAACCCCTGCCCGCAAACCAGGCGACATCATCGCCGTCAAACTCTTTGACCGCATGCTCGACCGGCAGACAAAGGCCCTCAGCCAGATGCTGCAGCAGAGCATCGCCGAAGCCGGCGGCCAGATACGCCTGCTGCTGACCATCGACTCCGCAGCAACCGCACGCGGACCGGAAGCCCTTTTCGAGCACCTGCATTTCACCAAACTGCATGCCGAACATATCGAGCGCATGGCAATAATCGGAAACAGAATCAGAGAGCAGACCTACATCGGTCTTTTCGGATTATTCGGTGGAATTGAAACCCGTTATTTCCACCGCACCGAAATGGCCGCCGCCGTGCGGTGGCTGAATGAATAGGTTGGCTTCTACATTAAATCTGCGGATCGTAGTCAGTGTGCGACCGACCAGAAGACAGGATAGTCGACCATCCTAAATTTTCAATCATAGCGGTGCAGACCGGGTCTGGAGAAGCTGTGATGCGCACAGGTGCTGCGGTGTAAGGATGAGTGAACACCAGCTCGATAGCCGACAGCAGGAGGCGGCGGCACCCGAAGTGTTCGCTGAAAAACCGATTGTGCTTGTTGTCGCCGTATTTTCTGTCTCCGATGATCGGGTGGGAGATGTGATTAAAATGACGTCTTATCTGGTGCTGGCGACCGGTGGCGGGCTGGGCCTGGATAAGAGAGTAGCGTGCGGTTGCATAACGTCCGACCGCGTTCGGTAGCTCGGTCGTAGCCAGCCGCCGGTAATCGGTCACCGCTGGTCGTTTGGCTTTGTTGCGACCGATTTCGTCCGTGCTTTTGGTCAGCGGGTGTTCAATCTTTTCTGCTTCGGCCGTATAGCCGCGCACCACTGCCAGGTAAGTCTTTTTTACCGCCCCGGCAATGAAACGATCCGACATCAGGCGGGTGGCTTCTGAATTGAAAGCCAGAAGCATCACACCACCTGTGGGTCTATCCAACCGATGCACCGGATAAACATGCTGGCCGATCATATTGCGTAAGACCGGTACCAGGAAGCGCTTCTGATCGCGCGTCACCTGACTGTGATGCACGGCCAGACCGGCCGGTTTATTCACCGCAATATAGTAATCGTCCCGGAACAGTATTTCAGGCTCTTTTCGACTCATAAAATTTGTTTGCTAATCAGCCACAGAACCACACGGACTGGCACTGACAAACCTGTCCTGAAAACCGATAGTTCTTCTTGGCTGGACATAGAATATGATTAAATACTCAGTTCAACTGGCTCAACGGGCAAAACTGGCTTAACGATTTTAGAGTTTTGCTGATGTCACGGCAAAGGTCCCCGACCCGAGGGCCACCAGCCGCCCTTTGGTCGTTTGCACGCGCATTTGCGCAACCGCAAAATTTCTGCCCGCCCGAACCAGTTCGCCGGTTGCCCTCAAGTCTCTTTTACCGGCCGGCTTCAAAAGGCGTATTTGCATTTCAATGGTTGCAATCCAGGTTTCGTACTGGACCGCAGCGGTAAACCAGCCGGCATTATCGAGCAGGGTTGCGATAATGCCGCCGTGGGTGTCACCCAGGGCATGTTCGAAGTCTGGATTATGAGACATCTCGAATACGGCCTCGAGCTGCGCATTAAATGAGAGCACCATTCCGAACGTTTTTTTAATCGGCGCGCGACCGAACAGGTCGATCAGTTCGGTACTTCGTTTTATTTTGTCACTGGAATACATGGGCCAACCTTAATAGCAAACAGATACAATCAATATAGCAGTTGTCAAAGCAATTTGCCGTTATTTATACCTGAATTTTGCACGCAAATCAGCGCTATGAACACTTTGCAGTAATTTTCTATTTTTACTGCAGTATTTTAAGGTCAATCTAACGGATAATTTTTTCTTTTATAATTACTTCTTT